>ERZ1027039.19-NODE-19-length-74113-cov-18.521119_pt1 | contig 74113 bp, 57 predicted proteins | sample MGYA00519438_ERZ1027039 | MGnify/ENA primary metagenome ERZ1027039 (study PRJEB26926, sample SAMN06164810) | human gut metagenome | biome: ENVO:00009003; feature: ENVO:2100002; material: ENVO:00002003 | host: Homo sapiens | place: USA | collected 2012 ...
GGCATACGAGATGACGTCGAGTCGCGTGGGCTCGGAGATGTGTATAAGAGACAGCCCAGTGACAGAACCGAAACGCACCCCGCAACCGTCATTAACCACGCGAAACTGTAATCAGATCCCATGTATATCTTAACAATTGTATTAACCGTAATCATTTCCGTTCTCCTGATCATCGTAGTGCTCGTGCAGAAGTCAAAGGGAGGTGGCCTCTCGTCGACCTTTGCCGGCTCCAACCAGATTATGGGAGTGCGCCGCACCAACGATTTCATCGAGAAGGCAACCTGGACTCTGGCCGGCATCATTTGCCTGCTGTCGATTCTCTCGGTGTTCGTGATGCCCAGCGTCGTTACCGGCGCCCGCGTAAAGCCCACCACCGAGATGCAGGTGGTAAAAGGCACCGAGACCCAGGCACCCGCGCCTGCCGCCGCTACACCTGCCGCACCTGCTGCTCCCGCTGCTCCCGCTGCTGAAGCACCCGCAGCACCTGCCCCTGCAGCACCGGCGCCTGCCGCTCCCGCCGCCAACTGACCGGAAACGAAATCCACAGAACATAACATCACAGGGAGCGCCCGCAAGGCGCTCCCTTGATTGCGTGCACCCTGCCCGCCATCAAGAATCAGAGCTTTTTAGAGCTTGTTTAATAATCTTAAGGAGCCCGATTGAGAAATGCATGCTGAATTCATAGAAATGCTGCGCCGCATGGGCGATGCACGCTTCGACGCCCTGCCCGATGTGCTCGAAAACACCGCGCCGGAGGTGTCGGTGCGCCTCAACCCCCGCAAACCGATATGCCTGCCGACCGACGGGATGGAGGCGGGAAAATTGAGTCTGCCGGCCGGTGCGGTGGAGGAGGGGCACGTGCCATGGTGGCCCGAAGCGGGCGTGTATCTCGCCGAGAGACCACGGTTTACAATGGACAGCGCGCTGCATCAGGGGCGCTATTACGTGCAGGACGCGTCGTCGATGATCACGGCTGCCGTGGCCCGTTGGCTCGGTCGCCTCATCGGCCATCCCCTGCTGTGGCTCGACGCCTGCGCGGCTCCCGGCGGGAAAACCACCGCCGCCCTCGACGGGCTTCCCGAGGATTCATTCATCCTCGCCAACGAATTCGATTTCAAGCGCGCCGAAATTCTCTTTGAGAATGTGGTCAAATGGGGATCGCCCTATACCGCCGTGAGCCGCGGCGACACCTCGCGGCTGAGCCGGCTGCGCGGCCTCTTCGATGTGGTGGCCGTCGACGCGCCATGTTCCGGCGAAGGGATGATGCGCAAGGATGCCACAGCCCGCGAGCAATGGTCGCCACATCTGGTCGGGGAATGCGCCTCCCTGCAGATGCAGATTGTGGAGAATGTGTGGAAGGCTCTGCGTCCCGGCGGCTTCCTCGTCTACTCCACCTGCACTTTCAACACGGAGGAAAACGAGGCCAACGTGCGCCGCATCATCGACCGCTTTGGCGCCGAACCGGTTCGGCCGGAGTTCACCGACGCCGAAGGCCATCCCCTCCCTCCGCTCCCCCTCGACGGCGCCGTCACCCTCCCGGGCGAAGCGGAGCCGCTGCCGGCCATGCGTTTCATCCCCGGGCGCATCCGCGGCGAGGGGCTGTTCATGGCCATTCTGCGCAAACCGGGAGAACTGCACCCCGCTATTCTCGACACCCCCGCCGCCCCGAAGAACAAAAAGGGAGCAAAAGCCGCCGCCGGGGGTGCGAAAAGCGGCATTGACCCTAAACTCGCCGCACAGGCCACGGAATGGATAGACCCGGCGCAGGCCGCCGCTTTCGAGGTGTGCGCCGCCGACGCCGACGGCACCCTCGGCATATTCCCCCGCGCGTGGAAGCATCTGCTGCCCCATCTGACACGCAACCTCGATCTGCTCGCCGCCGGCACACCCGTCGCCACAGTCAAAGGGAAATCGCTCATACCGTGCCACCCGCTGGCAATGTCAACGGCGATGAATCCCGACGCATTCCCGCGCGTGGAACTGTCGGAGCGCGAGGCACTTGTGTATCTTATGCGCGAGACGCCCGAACTCCCCGCCGGCACTCCCGCGGGATTCATCACCGTCACCTTCGGCGGCTACCCTCTCGGCTTCATGAAGAATATCGGCAACCGCGCCAACAACCTCTACCCCAAAGAATGGAGAATAAAATCGAAACTCGCTCTGTGACACCGGGCCGCGTCCGCACCTATTTTGCCGACTGCCTGCGGATAATCCGACTGGGGTTTCCGGTGCTCGTGTCGCAGCTCGGCACTATCGTGGTAGGTTTCGCCGACAACATAATGGTGGGACACTACAGCACCGACGCCCTGGCGTCGGCCTCGTTTGTCAACAACATATTCAACCTGCCTATGCTGGGCGCCATGGGCTTCTCCTACGGCATAACCCCGATTGTGGGGGCGCTCTTCACCAACGGCAACCGCGAGAAAATCGGACGGGTGTTCCGCGCCGCTGCGATCGCCAATCTGGTGCTGGCGCTGGCGCTGATGGCGGTGATGGCCGGCGTCTACCTCCTCCTCCCGCACATGGGGCAACCAGCCTATCTGCTCCCGGTGATCCGACCCTACTTCCTGATTTTTCTGGCGGGGATGCTGCCGGTGTGCCTGTTCAACGCTTTCGCGCAATGGAGCTACGGCATCCGCAACACCGCCATGCCCATGTGGATAATGTTAGGGGCCAACCTCCTCAACATCTTAGGTAACTATATCCTCATTTTCGGCCATTTCGGCGCCCCCGAGATGGGACTGACCGGCGCGGGCGTGTCGACTCTTGCGGCCCGCTGCCTCTGCGCCGTCACCATCGTTACCATCTTTTTCCGCGCATCACGATATCGCGACTACGCGCTCGGATTCCGCCGCAAAGCCCTCCCGGGCGATTTCGGCACCGTGCTGAGGATGTCGTGGCCGGTAGCGCTGCAGATGTCGTTCGAGACGGGCGCTTTCTCGGGATGCGCCATTTTCTGCGGCTGGCTGGGCGCCATCGAGATGGCATCGTTCCAGATAATCGTGGTGGTGGGCATGCTCGGTTTCTGCTTCTATTATGCCATCGGCACGGCCACGGCGGTGCTGGTGTCGAACGGAGCGGGAGCCTCCGACGCCCGCGACATGCGCGCCAAAGCCATGGCCGGATATGGCGTGACGCTGCTCATGTGCGCAATCTCGTGCCTCGGTTTCAGCCTCTTCGCGCGCAACCTCATAGCGCTTTTCACCGAAGATGCCGCGGTGATCGCCGCCGCTTGCGCGGTGATTTTCCCTCTTGTGCTCTACCAGGTTGCCGACGCCACGCAGATCAATTTCGCCAACTCGCTGCGCGGCACCGGCAACGTCAAGCCGATGATGTGGATCTCGCTGGTGAGCTATGTCATCGTCGGCATCCCCTCGTCGTATCTGCTGGCGTTTCCCCTCGGACTGGGACTCTACGGCATCGTGCTCAGCTTCTCGGTGTCGCTCTTCCTTGCCGCCGGACTCTACATGACCTACTTCTTCCGCACCGTCAGAAAAGCGGAAAAATGATGGCCGTTTCGTCTTTTTTCGCTACTTTTGCGTTTACATAATAAGGCAACAGCCTCCCCGACATAAGGCAACAGCCTCCCCTGCCCCGACAACTAAATTATTTTTGAGATGGATACTGATAACATAAAACCCGACACACAAACTGCTGAAACCACTCCTCCGCCAATCCCCGTAACTCCAACTGAGAAGCCGATGGAAATCCCTGCAGCCGAGAAACCCGAGGAGAAGCCGGTGGAAAAATCGGTCGAGAAGCCTGAGGAGAAGCCCGTTGACATAGCACGTCAGCGCCGCCAGGCCGCCGTGGAGCAGAACATCGACCTGCTCGGTGCCGACCGCGCCATCACCCCCTCGCAGCTCTCCAACGTGCTCATGTCGGTGCTGATGGCCATTATCGGTCTGGTGTTTATCGGGTGGTGCGACCAGCCGCGCCTCCATCAGGCGATAATGGTGATAGCCGCCCTGGCATTCATCATCCCCGGCCTTGCACTGCTCATGTCGCTCATCGGCAAGAAGGACCGACGCGCCGGCGTTGGGGTCGGCAACGGCGTCTGCGGCGCCGTGGCGCTGATATTGGGCATCGTGATACTTGTAGCGCCCGACGTTTTCAAACCTTTCCTGGTATACCTTTTCGGGGGCGTGCTTATCCTCATCGCCATCTGGCAGTTCTATCTGATGCTGCGCCGCAACCGCGTGGTCGACTACCCCGCATGGCTCAAACTGCTCCCGGTGCTGGTGGCCGCCACCGGCATTGTGATGTGCGTGCTCGACATCTTCCGCTATAACGAGAGCAGCGGCTCGCTGAAATGGACCATGCTCGCCGCAGGCTTCGGTTTCACGGTTATAGGCCTCACAGGGCTGATAATCAGCTACTACGCGGCGCGCAACAACCACACCGTAAAACGCATCCTCGCTGCCCGCGCCGCCCGTGGCCGCCAGCAGAAACAGTAGCAGTGACGGCGATGTATTAACGAATTTATTGCGGGTGTAGCGAAAAAATTGTATTTTTGCGGAAAGTTAGCATTATTCGCAAAATGAAAGAAGGGATCACACCCGTGCTGCTGCTGACCGGATACCTGGGCAGCGGCAAAACCACACTTCTCAACAACATACTGCGCAACGAGCGCGGCATACGCTTCGCCGTGATTGTCAACGATATAGGCGAAGTCAATATCGACGAGACTCTAATCCGCAAGGAGGGAATCGTGGGTAACGGATCCACCGACGACCTCGTGGCCCTGCAGAACGGCTGCATATGCTGCACCCTGAAGATGGACCTGATAAAACAGCTGGCCGAACTGGTGGCCATGCGGCAGTTTGACTACATCGTCATCGAAGCCAGCGGCATCTGCGAGCCGGCGCCTATCGCCCAGACCATCAGCGCAATGAGTCAGATCCGCGAAGAGGAGTTGCGCCGCGCCATGCCCCGTCTCGACTGCATCTGCACCGTGGTCGACGCCCTGCGCCTGCGCGACGAATTCGGCTGCGGCCGGTCGCTGAAAGGGCGCTCCTTCGGCGAGGACGACATCGAAAACCTCATCATCGACCAGATAGAATTCTGCAACGTGATACTTCTGAACAAGATTTCGGAGGTCACCGCCGACGAGGCCGCCGCCATAAAGGCCGTGATACGCGCCCTGCAGCCCTCGGCGAAAATCATCGAGTGCGACTACTGCGACGTGGACCTCTCGGAACTGGTCAACACCCGCATGTTTGATTTCGAACAGGTCGCCAACTCGGCCACCTGGGTTCAGAAACTCACCGAGCAGCACCACGACGACGATGACGACGATGATGACCACGAGGAGCACCATCACCATCACCACGACGAAGACCATTCACACTGCGATCATGAGCATGGCGTGTGCCACTGCCACCACCATCATCACCATGGCGAAGGGGAGGCACTCGAATATGGCATCTCCACATTTGTCTACTTCCGTCGCCGGCCTTTCAATTTCGAAAAATTCGACCGCTTCCTCGACAAAGGGTGGCCCCGCTCGGTGATACGCTGCAAGGGCGTGATATATTTCAGCCAGAACCGCGCCATGTCTCTGCTGTTCGAGCAGGCCGGGCGTCAGAAATCGATCAAGGAGGCCGGCCTGTGGTATGCCGAGGCGCCCGAAAACGAATTACAGCAGCTTATGGCCATGGATCCGGGCTTTGCCAACGACTGGGACGAGCAGTATGGCGACCGCATGGAAAAACTCGTTTTCATAGGCCGCGACATGGACCGCCGCGCCATCACCGAGGCTCTCGACGCCTGCCTGGAATAATGTAATGTATATAGAAATGACTGAAACGATAACCGAAGCCCGCATCGCCGTGATCGGCGCGGGCGCCATGGGCGGCGCTTTTGCCGCCGGACTGGTCAGCGCGGGCATCGACCCCTCGCACATCAGCGTGGCCAACCCCCACATGGAACGTCTGGAGCCGCTGAAAGCTCTCGGCATGTTTGTCACCACCGACAATGCCGCCGTGGTCACCGGCGCCGACCTCGTGGTCATCGCCGTGAAACCATGGATCGTAAAGAGTGTGGTGGAGGAGATCCGCGACTCGATCGACTACGACACCCAGGAGGTGACCTGCATCGTGGCCGGCATCCCCGGCGAGGAACTGATGCAGTGGTGGCGCCGCGGCGACGACGAACGGCTGCCGGCGCTATCCATCTCCATGCCCAACACCGCCATGTCGGTGGGCAAGTCGATGACTTTCAATGTGGCTCTGCAGGGCGACGCCCCCCTGGCCATGCAGTCGCTGGCCATGATGGGACGCGTGATGCAGATACCCGAACGGCTGCTGCCGGCCGCCACGGCTCTGGCCTCTTGCGGCATCGCCTACGCCCTGCGCTATGTGCGTGCCGCCACCGAGGGTGGCGTGCAGATGGGGTTCCGCGCTTCCGAGGCTCAGGAGATTGTGGCCGCCACAATCGAAGGCGCCGCCGCCCTGCTGAGCCGTCCCGACGCACATGCCGAGGCTGAAATCGACAAGGTGACCACCCCCGGAGGTGTCACCATCCGCGGTCTCAACGCCATGGAGCGCGAGGGATTCACCAACGCCGTGATCGCCGGCCTGCTCGCCTCATGGAGCGGCGGTTTGTAACCGCCGTAATCCACAGATTATCATTGTCGGTTCATCGAATTTAACAAGCATGAAAAAGAGCAATAAAACAAATATGACGGCGGCTAAAAGCCACCGCCCCACAAGCAGCTCCACAGCACCCGAAGGGACGGCGGTTAAAAACCGCCGCTCCATAGGGTCCGCGAAAAGGATTGTGGTGAAGGTGGGGAGCAATGTGCTGTCGCGGGCCGACGGGAAACCCAATGTCACCAACATGTCGGCGTTGGTTGACCAGATTGCCGCACTCCACAGCCGCGGACATCAGGTGGTGCTTGTGTCGTCGGGCGCCGTGGCCTGCGGCAGGGGCGAGATTGCCCCCGACCGCCAGCTCGACCCGGTTGCCGCCCGTCAGCTCTTCTCGTCGATCGGGCAGATCAAGCTAATCAACCTCTACAACGAGCTGTTTCGCGAATATGGCATTGTGATAGGCCAGGTGCTCACGCAAAAGGAGAATTTCGCCTCGCGCGATTCCTACCTCAACCAGCGCGCCTGCATGCTCACCATGCTTGAAAACGGCGTGGTGCCCGTGGTGAATGAGAACGACACCGCCTCGCTGACCGAACTGATGTTTACCGACAACGACGAGCTTTCGGGTCTGATCGCCACCATGCTCCGTGCCGACCTGTTGGTGATACTCTCCAACATCGACGGCATCTACACCGGCGATCCCTCCGATCCCGCATCGCGGCTGATAGAACGCGTGGCGCCCGGCGAGGATCTCAGCCGCTATGTTGTGGCCGCCAAAAGCGGTTTCGGCCGCGGCGGCATGGGCACCAAATGCGGTATAGCCTCGAAGGTGTCGGCCGAGGGGGTCGGCGTGGCCATAGCCCGCGGCGACCGGCCCGACGTGCTCACTCTGCTGGCCGAGCAGCCCGGGGAGGTGCCCCATACCTACTTCGAACCCGCCCCGCAGCCGCTGAGCACCATAAAGCGATGGATTGCCCACTCGTCATCCTTTGCAAAGGGGAGCGTGACAGTGAAACCCGACGCAGCCGCCATACTGCTGAGCGACCGCGCCGTGAGTCTGCTGCCGGTGGGTGTCACCGCCGTGGAGGGTGACTTCGAGGAGGGCGACATCATCGGCGTGCTCGACAGCGGGGGCAGTCGCATAGCCGTGGGACGCGCCGCAATGGGTGCCGACGCAGCCCGTGCGGCCATGGGGAGCCACGGCTCGCGTCCCCTGATCCATTACGATTATCTTTACACTGAATAGAAACGTAGGGATGCACCCCTGTGCATCCGCCCCAAACAATTCATCATGACATTCAACGACACATTCGCCGGGGTGCGCGCCGCCTCGCGTCAGCTTCTCGAAATATCGGCCGACGGGCGCTCCCGGGCCATCACCGCTCTGGCATCTCTTGTCGAGGAAAATATCGACAGCATCCTTGAGGCCAACGTCCGCGACCTCAGCCGCATGGATCCCTCGAACCCTCTATACGACCGCCTGCAGCTCACACCCGACCGCCTGCGCGCCATCGCCGCCGACCTGCGCCATGTGGCCGCCCTCCCCACCCCCGTAGGCGAGGAGGTAGAGCACCGCACGCTTGCCAACGGCATAGACCTGCGACGGGTGCGCGTGCCCTTCGGCGTGGTGGGCGTCATCTACGAGGCGCGCCCCAATGTTACCTACGATGTGTTCTCTCTGTGTCTGCGCAGCGGCAACGCCTGCATCCTCAAGGGGGGTCGCGATGCCGAGGAGAGCAACCTCGCCGCCATCAGTCTGATCCGCCGGGCACTGGAGAGAGCCGGACTCCCCGCCGACGCCTGCGTGCTGCTACCCTCGACCCACGAGGCCACCGCCGCGCTGCTCTCGGCTGTGGGCTATGTGGATGTGTGCATACCCCGCGGCGGACGCCGGCTCATTGATTTTGTGCGCGACAACGCCCGCGTGCCGGTGATAGAGACCGGCGCCGGTGTGGTTCACGCCTATTTCGACTCCAAGGGGGATGCTGCCATGGGCGCTGCAATCATCGGCAATGCCAAGACCCGACGCGTGTCGGTGTGCAACGCCCTCGACACCCTCCTTGTGGCGCGCGACCGACTTGCCGATCTCCCGGCCCTCACGGCTCCGCTGGCGGCAAAGAATGTGGAGCTGCACTGCGACGCCGAGGCGCTGGAGGCACTCCGCGGCAACTATCCCGACGCACTGCTCCGCGAGGCCGCCGCGGATGACCCCGACCGCGAATGGATGGACTACAAGATAGGCATCTACACCGTGGCCGGCGTCGACGAGGCCATCGGCCATATCGCCCGCCACGGTTCGGGTCACAGCGAGACCATCATCACCGACGACGAGGCAGCCGCCGACCGCTTCCGCAGCCTGGTCGACGCCTCGTGTGTCTATGTCAATCTCCCCACCTCGTTCACCGACGGCGGCCAATTTGGTCTGGGCGCCGAAATCGGCATCTCCACCCAGAAATTAGGGCCGCGCGGCCCTATGGGTCTCACCGCTCTAACTACCACAAAATATCTGCTCACAGGCCGGGGACAGCTGCGTCCCTGACCCGAGGCCGAGGAGTCTGCGCGGGGGATAGCCCCTGCGCAGACACCCTGCAGAGGGGGTATTAATGGGGGACAAACGGGCTTAAAGCCCTATTTCATTGGTAAAAAGCCATTTGCCAAAGCAGGAATTGTATAAATTTGCAAAGCCCTCACACACCGCGACAGTGTCGGATCACCGCTGCACGCGAGGGCGATCCTCAACCTTACGATTCATCAGCTTTAACAATAAAAATTACCAATGAAAAAATTTCTACGCAAATTAGTGCTCAGAGCCACCCTGTGTGGCGCGGGGCTTGCCTGCGCCCTGGCGGCTCACGCCGAGGGCGCAGCGTTGCTGCTCAGGCTGCACGCCTGGGACGGCAAGAGCGACCCCAGTAAAGACCCTGCCTTTGTGCTGCAGGAGGATGGCACCTACCTGCTGGAGAACCAGAAATGCTACCCCGGCATGGAGTTCGGCATCCGCAACTGCGACCCCGCCTCCAACTCCCAGACCGGATGGTATGGCGGCTATTCGCAGCATATCGTACCCGATGCAGTCTACAAAACCAAACTTACAGTACCCTCCTCCCAGGAATTTCCCAACAACTGGATAATCACCGAGGAGGGCACCTACGATTTCAAAGTTACCGTGGAACAAGGCTCTTATAATACCTATGAGCCTTTGACCCTGACTGTAAGCCGCCACGGTGCGGCCGATGGATGGAAACTCCTCTCCACACCTATGGCGCAGCTGTCGACAGGCACAAAATTCCAGAAAGTTCAGGACACAAACTCATTCTATTTCACCCGGCCCGACGGCACGAAGATGGTTCCGGCAGGCACAATTACCGCCAACACCGCTTTCACTCTCACCGAAGGAGAAAGCTCCACAGCTTCGCTTCAGTATGGTGATGTGGCCATGATCGACGACGCCGGCGAGCATGGATTCGTCTACCGCCCAAACCAAGCCACGTTCACCCTTATGGGACGTGAAGGGGGAAGCGGTGATTTCGCATTGACAAAGACTTACAAATTCGATTATACCCTCACTGAGCTGGAACAATCGGATTATGATTCATATTACACCGGCACTGCCATGATGGTCAAAGTGCCCGATAATTTTGAATTCTATATTCTTCACAAGGACTTAAATGACCCCAATGCGACTTTAGAAATCACTCCCGCCGCGGCAGCTGGCGCCACCCTCACCAACAACAAGGCGGTGGAAGCGGCCATCTCGGCGTTCGGCGGGCCCGGCAGCGCCAACTCCTGTTTCAAGATCGAAAAGGGTGGCAACTACATGATCTTTTTCGACGCCTCGACGATGCAGGTGAAAATCTTTAAGCCCAACACCGCTCCATGGCTATTCGGTTCCAACACCTATCCCAAGGATCTGTGGCTTCACGGCAATCTCAAACTCGAATCAGGCGAAATCAACGACTGGGGCGGTTATCACGACGAACTGAAACTTACGATGGGAGAAATGCCCGATGAATACAGCTCCGATCCTATCAAGTATTCCATCGACCTGAATCTCACCGGCGACAGTTATTTCCGCGTTTTCACCGCGAATCCAGGTCTTACAGGTATATGGACAATGTACAGACTTTACAGTCTTCCATACTTTGATGAAGTACGCGGCTGCTGGGCGCCTGCAAGCAACTACAATGTGGATCTTCCCGAGGTTTCCGAGGCCGCAGTCGCCTCATGGTCGAAAACCACTCCCGACGATGGCACAATGTATCATCTCCCCGCCGGCAAATGGCGGGTATTCGTCAAGTTTAAATTCGGAAAATGGGGACACTACGATCCCAACTCTATCCAACTCTATGCCGAGAGAATCCTTGAGGAGGGAGAAGAAGTGCCGCCGGTATATGTTCTCGCGACCCCGGGTGAAAACTCATCTGTATATAACTACAGTACTTTCACAGCTACAGGCGACGGCTCTTACCGCATCAAGACCGACCAGCTGACATTCAAGATATATCAGCGCGGACAGGATCCGGAAGACCAACATAGCAACAGGGAGGACACCTGGTATATACCGGTGGATACCAAAACGAGCGTGTGGGGGGATGAAATTCCTGACTACGACGTGACCCCCGGCGTGCTGAAAAGATTGAAATCACAAAAAGCCTATTCGCAATATGAAGAGTATGTAATCAAGGGCGCTCCCGGCACCTATCTCATCACTTTCAATCCCACCACAATGGAGATGAAAGTCGAGCGTGATTACTCGGCTGTAAACATGCCTCTGCTCCCGGCCGACTTCACCGATGCCGACGGCAAGCCCAAGACCCACTATTTCGTGGTAGGCTCGCGTACCGCCGACTTCCGCTTGCTCCCCGAATGGGAACTTACCGCCGAGAACGGCTACAGGATCGAGAACCGACTGATGTATCCCGGCATGCTCGGCATCGCAGCCGTCGACAACTACGAAGACTACATCCAGCATAAGTTCCGTTTCTACCACATCGCCAACGAGAACGACACGTATACTATCACCGAATATGACCACAGCTCATATCCTCCGACGGAAATCAAAAGAACCATCTACAGTGGTAAAGTGCTGAACGAGGCAGGTTCATACACCCTTACCGACACCGATGGTCTCGACAAGGATATCACCGCCACGGCAGTCAAGAATTACGGCAACTACTACACATCGCACAACTCTGCCTTACCATGGCCGTTCGTGGTGTGCGCCGACATGTATGGCGCTGATATGTACAATAGCAGTATTCACAACAAAATCTCGTCGTGGTGGCACTTCAACGGCTTTCAGCCCGGAGCCGACGGCAAATATACCCGTCAGATTCTCGCCGAGGCGTTCAAGAAGGGCACTCCCTCATTGGCTTCGTCGATCGGCATCACCCTCGACAAGGATGGCAAGCCCGCAACCCTCGAAATCGGCGAGGTGAAGACATGGGAGAACAACAAGAGCGACATTCTGGCCGAAGTGAACTTCATGCTTTGCGGCGATGACATCGTCAACGAAAACGACATCACCGGCCGCCACGCACTCGACCCGCAGAAGACCAGCCTTTTCGGCTACACCAACGTGAACGAATGGGCCAACCAGTGGATCCAGTACGACCCCCAGAGCGGCGACCCCTATGTCGACGGCGACGGCAAGTATCTGTTCCAGACCGTCTACCAAACCTCGTGGATGAAGGATCACCCCGTGATTTTCCACCGCAAGGCCGACAACACCGACTATAACTCCAACTCGCTGGTGTTCTCGCCCGTGACCGACGCCCTGACTGCCGACGCCGACAATTTCGTCGACTACTACAACGGCATGAAGAATGTGAAACTTGGCGACGGCACCCGCAAGACCAGCGCCGAGGGCACCTCGATCGCATGGGACTTCGAGGACCAGGTGGGCAAACCTGATCCGCACGTGGGCATGGCCTACGGCCCCGGCACTCTCGACGCACCCAACGACGGCTGGAAACCCTATGTGCTCTCCGACATCTCGTTCGGCGGCATGTTCAAAGTGTGGAGCGGCTTCGGCGGCGGCCACGCCGGTTACGGCAGCTGGACCGACCAGGTGGAGGTGGGCGACGGCTATGCCTGGTTCAACCTCAACGTGGGTCACTCCATGGCCCGCAACCCCCTGCGCGTGAAAGCCCAGACCCTGGCAAGCTCCGTGCCCCAGGATGCTGAGGTTCCCGCCCCCGCCGATCCCAACATCGACGCTCCCGGCGCCAAGGTCAACTTCTACCTCACCGGCAAGGATGAACCCGCAGCCGACTTCATGACATACTACGACGACGCGAACGAAAACTACCCCCTGCGCTCCTACCGCCGTCTGATTCTCTGGCTCAACACCTCGGACCGCACCGAGCTGAGCGACAACGCAACTTCGGGCATGGCCAAGAGCTATGTGCAGCTTGTGGTGACCGACCTCACCCCCGTGATCAAAGGCAAGCCCGGCACTGCCGAGCGTCAGATTGTGAGCGCATGGCACCTGCAGGAGGACTATACCATGGAGTCGAAGACCGTGTCGAAGGCTGTGGTGACCATGTTCCGCGACGGCAAGGAGATCGACTCATACGAGGAGACCGACGCCGCCGGCATGAAAGCCGAGGATTGCATCGAGGAGGGCAAATTCCCCCACACATGGAACGATCTGGTGGCCGGCGAATACTGGTTCCGCATCGAAGTGACTTATGACGACGGCAATGTGCGCAGCTCGCTCTCCAGCCACCTCTATCTCTTCGACAAGATCGAGCCTGCCCTGCTCACCGCATGGCAGCGCACCGCCACCGACGCCACCGACGCCGAGGGCCGCACACTCTTCGGCTTCAATGTCTCGGGCAAGGTGAGCCTCCCCGAGGGCGCCGACAACCGTCCTTTCAAGGAATATAAGGACAACGAGGGACACTCGCGCACCATGCTCCTTAAGGATCTTATCAGCGGCTACACCCTCACCGTCAAGGAGCTTGGCCGCGACGCCGAGACCGTGAATGTGGAATATACTCCCGGCACCGAATCGGAATTCCTGCTGAAGCTCCACGGCACCACCCGCGTAGCCATCTCGGCCCAGACTGTGGCCAAGCCCAGCCCCGTCACCGTCAACGGTGTGGCGGTCGACCTCACCGAGAAGGAGCTGAATCTGCTGAAATACACCCTTGCATCCACCTCGGTTGAGATGGTGCTCCCCTCACCCGCAGCCGAAGTCAGCGACTTCACCGTGGCCACTGTGGAGTATGACTCCGAGACCGACCAGGCCGGCCATCCCGGCCATGCCTCCTACGCCCCCGTGCGCTACCGCAACGCCAACTCGCTCAACGCCCGCGTGGCCGTCAATGACAATGTACTCCTTGAGGAAGGCGAGACCGCTGTCTATGCTGTCACCGCCGCCGAAGGTTCGGTTGGAGAGGTCACTGACGGCGTGGCCGGGGCCACCCGCCTGCCCGTAGCCCTGGGCGAGGATAACAAGCCTGTGAGCGACAACACCATCACCGTGGCCGCCACCTACAGCCGCGACAACGCGCTCCTCACGTCAGTAACATCCGAAACTAAGGCTCAGCACACCTTCGACATGGTTGCCCCTGCAACGATCGAGGTGCTCCCCGAGGATATGGCCATCACCGGCATCAACAACCGTGACAGCAGCAACCCCGGCACCATCTGCGACCTGCTGATCTATGTGCCCTCGTCGATCAACGACGGAGCCTCGCTCCCCGACGAGCATGTAATCTTAGGCGGTTTCGCAGCCGATGCCGCCGACTACACCACCGATGAACAGGGCCACGACGCATGGGGCGAAGTGCCCGGACAGCGTCAGGACACTCCCAAGGTGAAAGCGCCCATGGCATGGAATTTCCAGGGCTACAACAATGCCTACGAAACCGCAAAATATCCCGACGGCTTCCCCGGTCTGCAGGGCAACTCGAGCCTCAACTGCGGTTTCAGCGAATACAACGGCACCGGCTGGGGCATCGAGAATGACTGGGCCCACGCCATCGCCCGCGAAGGTTTCGCCATGAGCTTCCGCCACGCGCTGTTTGTGCCCAAAACCGTCTCGGGCGACCTGCTCAACAAGGCATTTACCGTGAAGACATATAATGTATATCCCTTCCTGGTAGATACCCCCGACACCCCCGCCGCCGAGGCCGCAGCCACAGCCAAAGTCGCTGACGCCCGTGCCGCCGCCACCCGCGTGGTGCCCCTGAGCCTCGAAGGCGAAATCAAGGTGCCTGCCAAGAACTGGGCCAGCGCCGTGGTTTCGGGCATCGCCGACACCTATGCCGACTCTGACGAGAAGGTCGACGTCTACACCCCCTCGGGCATCCGGCTCATGGAGGGTGTGACCCGCGCCGAGGCACTTACCCGCCTCGAACCGGGCATCTACCTCATCGGCAGCGACAAGGTTGTCGTGAAATAAAACACTCCTTATTGACTATATCTGAATAAATAATTAAGGAACATCAAAAGGTAATAAGTAAGTGAAATAAGGTAAGTAATAAATCAGACCTTAAGGAGGGCGCCCGTTGCGACAACGGGCGCCCTTTTTTTATGGAGCGGCTGTGGAATAAAGGAGGCTGGAAAGCCTCCTCTCCATAGCAGCCTCCATACGTCAGCACAGGCTTGCGGCAAGCGTGTGGAAGAAGCCTGTGGAACGGCGGCTTTCCAGCCGCCGGCTTATGGAGCAACAGCTTGTGGGGCGGCGGCTTTCCAGCCGCCGGATTATGGGAGCGGCGGTTAAAAAACCGCCGTTATGAACCTTTCCTGTGGCTGTTTTGTCTATATAAGAAAGATTTTTTGAAAAAAAATTGGCAAAACATTTGGCGATTAAAAAAAGTTGCCGTAACTTTGCACTCGCAATCGACAAGGAACCCACCGCAGCGGTGGTGCCGAAAGGCCTCCTTAACAGCGGTTGCAAATCTTAGTTCCCTGACAATTTCTCTCGGATTATCACTAAGAATTTGGTGCGGTAGTTCAGCTGGTTAGAATGCCGGCCTGTCACGCCGGAGGTCGCGAGTTCGAGTCTCGTCCGCACCGCTGGAGAGAGAGGAGAAGGAGTGGTGTCAATCTTCGGATTGCATTGCTCCTTCTTTTTTTTGTATCCATTTTTCCGCTTTCCACGCATCCATCACCACCGCATCCACGCATCAATTCCCACGCTTTCCTCGCATCCATCAACCCGCCATGAAAGAAGAAGTATCGGATAAAAGCCCTCTGCAGCAGTTTCTCGTCAATTTGTTTGTGCTGGTTTTCATAGTCGGCGCCCTTTTTGGCTTGGTTCTCCTTTTGCCCGGATGCTCCCACAGCCGCCAGTGGACGCTCCAGGGGGCTTCGGACGACATCGGCACGCAGAATGTGCGGCTGGTATATTTCGCCGACGGCGTGTGGCACTACGAGACGGTGTCGGCCCTCGACGGCCGTTTCTCCTACACCGGCATGGCCTCAGGCCCGGTGTTTGTGGAGCTGTTTACCAACACAGGGGCGCCTTTGGGCGAATTTATCGTGGAGGGGGGCGACGAAATCCGCGCCCGCTTCTCTTATCTCAATCCCGAAAACATCAAAATCGAGGGTAACGACGATGCCGAGGCTCTGGCCGAGTTTATTGCCGGGAACCGCAAGACCATCGACACCGGCGACTCCCACGCCCTCAACCTCGCCATAGACCGCTATATCGCCGACCGGCCCGACAGCTTCCTCGCCACGGTGCTGCTGACACGCTTCTACACCACCCGCGGCTACGAAAAACGCGCTGCCGAGCTTTACGCCATGATTTCGGAGGAATACCGCCGGGGTGGATTTGTGAGCGGCTACGGCGATCTGCTGGGCACGGTTCTGGCATCAGACACCGTCATCGTTGACAATGTACGCGCCTTTGCGGGCGACTCCCTGGCATTTTTCTCGCCCCGCGGCGTGCGCCTGAATCTGCTCATGCTCACCACCGACAAAAGCCGCACCGCCGACTCGCTGGTGACATTGGTGACCACACTGACGGCTGCCACCGCCGACTCGCTGCTGCGCATCACCGACATGGGGTGCGACCGCGACACCCTGTACTGGCACCGCTCGATGCGCTCACTCCCCGACGGTTTTCCCCGCCGCGTGAGGCATATGTGGCTCAACGCCGGCCCCGCCACCGAAGGCATAGCGCAGACCGCTCCCGCCGCCATCCCCTTCTTCATCCTCACCGATTCGACCGGGCATGTGCTCTGGCGCGGCGAATCGGCCTCCGCGGCCCGCGCCGCCTTCGGCCGCCTGCGCAACAACTAACTTTCCATCATCATCCCCCCCGACATGCTCGCTAAAGTTTGCGGCGCCGCCCTGCAGGGCATCGACGCCATCAGGATTTCCATCGAGACGCTCGTTGAGCCGGGATTCTCCATCACCCTTGTGGGGATGCCCGACAAGGCTGTGAAGGAGAGCATCCAGCGCGTGGAGAGCGCCGTGAACCACAGCGCCCTCGAATTTCCCCGCCGCAAAATCCTCATCAACATGGCGCCCGCGGAGGTCAGGAAGGAGGGCGCCGCCTACGACCTGCCGCTGGCCGTGGGCATCCTCGCCGCCGACCGCAAGATTCCGGCCGACCTGCTCGACAGGTATATGATTATGGGCGAGCTTTCGCTCGACGGCTCGCTGCTCCCCGTCTCCGGGGTGCTCCCCATGGCTATCCTTGCCCGCCAACTTGGAATGAAGGGATTCATCGTGCCTGAGCAGAACGCCCGCGAGGCCGCCGTGGTCAACAATCTCGAGGTCTACGGCGCCCGGTCGCTCCGCGAGGTCATCGACCACCTCTCGGCCACGCTCCCCATAGCGCCCACGGTGGTCGACACCCGCGAGGATTTCGCCCGGTCGCTCGACGATTTCCCTTACGATTTTGCCGACGTGAAAGGGCAGGAGAGTGTGAAACGCGCATTTGAGGTGGCATGCGCCGGCGGCCACAACATTCTGCTCGTAGGCCCTCCCGGTTCGGGCAAATCCATGATGGCGAAGCGGCTGCCATCCATTCTGCCGCCGCTCACCCTCCGGGAGGCTCTGGAGACCACCAAAATTCACTCCGTGGCCGGAAATCTGCGCGGCGGCTCCACTCTCATGAGTCACCGCCCCTTCCGCGCCCCGCACCACACCATCTCCAATGTGGCCCTCGTGGGTGGCGGCTCCAGCCCCATGCCGGGCGAAATCTCGCTTGCACATAACGGCGTGCTCTTTCTCGATGAATTTCCCGAATTTTCACGCACGGCCCTTGAGGTGCTGCGACAGCCCCTCGAAGACCGCACAATCACCGTGGCACGCGCCAAATACACCCTCGAATATCCCGCCGGCTTCATGCTCGTGGCATCCATGAATCCATGCCCCTGCGGCTACTACACCCACCCCACGAAACCGTGCACATGCACACCGGTGCAGGTGCAGCGCTACATGAGCCGCATTTCCGGCCCGTTGCTCGACCGCATCGACATCCAGTGCGAGATACAGCCCGTGCCATTCAGCGACCTCAGCACCATGCAGCCGGGCGAGCCATCGGCCGCCATCCGCGCACGCGTCGCAGCCGCCCGACAGGTGCAGCTGCAACGTTTCGCCGACACCCCCGGCATCCACTGCAACGCCCAGATGACCTCAGCCATGACAGCCCGCTTCGCCCGGCCCGACTCCGAGGCCATGCAGATGCTCGAGCGCGTAATGTCGCTCTACGACATGTCGGCGCGCGCCTACGACCGCATCCTGAAAGTGGCCCGCACTATCGCCGACCTCGACGGCGCCCCGGTCATCGGCCCCTCCCACATCTCCGAAGCCACCGGCTACCGCTCCCTCGACCGCGCCTCCTGGGGCTTCGCCCTCTGATTCCCCCCCTCTCCCCTCTCCCACTTTCCCTCTACCGGCTTCCGGCCGCTTCGCCCTTAATCTCAATTTTTACCTATCGACTGACATGTCCGACATCAGCATAAAATTCGTTGAATTCTGGCCGTCGTTCGACCCGCATCACAATTCACTTACCGACGCGCTGCAACTGCGCCACAATGTGAGGGTAATCGACAGCGATGCCGCCGAAACGCCCGACATCCTTTTCTATTCGTGCAGCCGTGCCCGACGCAAACCCGGCATCAGCCACTACGACCACCACAACTGCTTAAAAGTCTATTTTACGGGCGAGAACGATGTTCCCGACTTCAACGAGTGCGACTACGCAATGTCGTTCCACCCGATTTCGTTCGGGCCCCGCCACCTCCGTTTCCCGCTCTATCTCTTCTATGAATACCGTCAGGCGCTGAATCCCCCGGAGATTGCCGACAGCGAGGCTCTGCGGCGTGGATTCTGCTCGATGGTGCTTCGCAACCACAACGACTGCGACCCCATGCGGATCAAAATAATCGATGCCGTGGAGGCTTACCGACCGCTGGCCTACGGCGGCCGGTTTCGCAACAACACCGGCGGCTGCGTCGATGACAAAATCGATTTCCTGAGACATTACAAATTTAATCTCGCACTGGAAAACTCGATGGTCCCCGGCTATGTGACCGAAAAAATCGTGGAGCCGCTGGCAGCCCCCACCGTGCCGATCTACTGGGGCAGCGACATGGCGAAAACCGACTTTAATCCCGACGCTTTCATCAATGCCGCCGATTATGACTCTCTCGACTCGCTTGTCCGACGGATAGAATATCTCGACAACAACGATGACGACTATCTGGCCATGCTGCGCGCCCCCCGCCTTAAGAGCGACCCTGATTTTATGAGCCGGCTTGTCGATTTCCTTGATTACATCGCAGCCACGCAACGGCGATTCGTAATCCCTTATGCCGAGAGTGCGCTGCGGCAGCGCCGCAACGGCCTGATGGTGCCTCTCTATTCCAACCGCTTTTTCCGGCTTCTGGCTAAGAGCGCATTCCTTAAAACCCGGCGCTGAATATTCTGACAGAAACCAATGCAACCGAAGCGCCGCCGGCCCGCACCACCACCCCGTCATCGGCCCCTTTCCCAAGCCCTCATTCTCAAGCCCTGCTCCTCTCTTTCCTCCCCTCTTTCGGCTGCCGCCTCAGCACAATCAAAAAGGCCTCTCTTTCTCTCTTCTTCTTTCTCTTATCCTTCCTCTTTTTCCTCTTTCCTCTCTCTCGCATTCTCTCTATCGGTGCTGAGGCGGAAGCCGAAGCATAAATCGTTTAATTCACCCTGAATTGCCCATGCCATCTTATCTTAAAAGCCATGCCGGCGCTTCTGATCCGAGCCATGCCGGCTCCGGGTTCCCGGCGCATAAGCCGCTTCCCGAATTCATGAAGGGGCGCGGGCCGGCGCCTGCCGTCGGCGCTGCCAGGCATCCGAAGCGGGCATGGTTTCACGATTACTGCTCCCCGGGCTTCTATCTCATCACTGCCACTACCCTCCCCGGCTCTCCTCGCCTGTCGGAAATCCTGTGCCCGAAAACCGAGGAGCTGAAGAAAGATGAGATGATAATCCCGGCGCATACCCCCTTGGGGGAAGCCGTCAAGGCGGAGATACAGGCCATTCCCTCCCATCATCCCGAAATGAAGATCCTCCGCTTCGTGGTGATGCCCGACCACATCCATTTCGTGCTGCAGGTAACCGCACGGCTGAAACGGATGCTGGGGAGCGAACTGGCCGGTTTTTTCGGCGCCTGCTCCAGAGCCACCACCCGGCTGCAGCGGCTGCCGGAACTGAAAACCCTCTTTGCCACCTTCCACGACCGGGTGATTCTCAGTTACGAGCAGCTCGACCGGGCTATGAAATATGTGGCCGACAATCCCCGCCGCTACATCTACAAGAAGCGCTACCCCGATCTATTCAGGCGCTATCTGCATCTCACCCTCGTAAATCATGAATTCGCGGCATTCGGCAATATCTTCCTCTTGAAAGAGATGTATCTGCTGCCGGTGCGCATCCACCGCCGATGGAGCGAAGCCCAGTTCCGGGAATATTCCGAGCGATGCCGGAGGGAGATCGACAAGGGAGCCATACCCATCACTCCGGCCATTCATCCGGCCGAGAAAGCCATCATAGACTATGCCCGCGAGACCGGAGGAAAGATGATAATCCTTAAAGACCGGGGCTTCGAGGAGCGGTTCAAACCCGCCGGCGCCGATTTCGATCTCTGCTGCAGCGGACGGCTGCTCCTGCTGGCTCCGTGGCCCGAAAACGTGAGCCGCAAATCCACTGCCAGCTACACCGAATTCCACCACATGAACGACCTGGCCCGCGCCATAGCCCCCATCTCCTCATCCGACCGCGCCTGCCTGAGCCTGAAATAAAGCTTGATTTTTCGGCCTAAAAAAGCTTGATTTTTCGGCATAGAAAAAGGGAACCGGGGGTAATCTCACGACTATCCCCGGCCAATTTAGTAATATTACCAGTCAATTATATGTGTAAATAAGCAATGGATATGCTGTAGTTCATACTGCGACAAAGATACAACACAATTTGTTTAAATCCAAATTTATGTAGCCGAAAGTTCACACCCCTCCATTATTTTTTTCGATTTTTTTAAAGGGCGCCAGCAATTGTGTTTCAACCGGTTAGAAAGAGGGAGACATGGGGTGTGTAACAATTTATCCTACGTTCCGGGGGCGTATTAGAGTAATTTTGCAATACGAGCGACAAAAAACGCTTAATTTTATAAAATCTTACTGGTATAAAATTATGAACAAGAACACACCCTCAACCACCCCTGCCGAGGCTCCCGAAGCCCCCGAAACCGCCAAAACAACCAAAAGCGCTGCCACCGATGCTCCTCCTGCTGAGTACGCGGCCGCTGAAACGCCCGAATCTATCCCTGCTGAGGAAGCGGCGCCCGAAACCGCCGGCGAAACCGCGCCCGAGGCGCCGACCGTCGATGAAAAGGCGCTGGCCGATGCGGAGCAGCGCGGTTATCTGCGGGGCCGCAACGAACGTATCGAGGAACTGATGCGCGCTCCCGCCCCGCTGAGCCGCCGTCAGACGCCAACCGCCGCAGCCGCCGATTCCGAGCCTATGATCCTTAGCACCCCCCGCGTCTCCATCTGGGACAAATAGCCTTTATCTCATTTTTTCAGCCTTTATCTCTGATTTCTACCTTTATCTTAGTTTTTAACCTTTATCATTTAACCGTTCTATGGAAAAGAAAAAGAAGAACATTTTCAGCGCCATCCGCAAGGCCGGCGCTGTGGGCGGCGCCGTGATCCGCGCCGCAGTGACCATCGCCCGCGTCATCGAGCAGATTGTCGACGGCATCAAAGAGATCTTCACCGGCCACCGCGGCGACGGCAACGGCGACGATGCCGACAATGGCGGCAACCAGAGGGGCGGCTCGCCCCTCGTCGGCGGCAAGTTGGGCTTGTTGCTGGCCGCGGCAGTCGGTTTCGGCGCCGGATGGCTCTGCTCGGACGTGTCCGACGGAGTGACAATGGCCTTTGCCATCGTGGCCGGAGTGGCCGGCAAGGGGAATCACGTGACCGGCGAACCGCTCACCACCGACCTTGCCGACCAGGCCTCGCCCGGGCTGCTCCGCAACGAGATCGACGACCGCATTGTGAAAATCCGCCCAATGTCGACCCCTCTCGACCAGATTTCGCGTTACGGCGGCTCTCGCCTGTGCGGCTCAATGAAGGTGGACTATTACTCGGTCGACACGCGCCCCATGCAGTCGCAGCTCACCGCCGCATTCACCGCCGAGCGCAACGTGACGGTACCCGTGGCCTCGCTGCAGGTGAAGCAGCCCGGCATCTTCGACCCCACCACCACCCTGCTCGTGCCCTCGGTGAAGGCCTCCGACGGCGGTTCGCTCGTGCTCTATGTGCTCGACCACGACACCGACACGGTGCGCGTGATGGCCGTCAACAACCGCACCGCCTCGGGCGAGCTTTCGGTGCCCTCCATCGCCTCCGGCGCCACGCTGGTGCGCATGGGCCGCGCCGCCGCCGAGCTCGACGTGATGACCGCGCAGTTCGAAGCCCTTCCCCGCAAGGAGACCAACTACTGCCAGATCTTCAAGACCCAGGTGGAGCAGTCTACTTTCATGAAAATCGCCAATAAAGAGGTGGGCTGGAGCTTCTCCGATCAGGAGGAGGCAGCGATCATCGACATGCGCATGGGCATGGAGCGCAGCTTCCTTTTCGGATGCAAGAGCATCATCACCGACCCTAACAAGCAGGAAGACATCCTCCTCACCGGCGGTATCTGGAACCAGACCGACAACACTTTCGAGTATTCGTCGCTCACCACCGAGCAGCAGCTCGTGGCGCTCTGCAAGGCCGCGTTCACCAATTCGGCAGGTTCGTCGCGCAAGGTGCTCATCGGAGGCACCGGACTGATCGAGCAGCTCCACAACATCGACCACACCCGAGTGATCACCTCCGAGAGGGCCGTGACCAAATGGGGACTCGACTTCACCGAAATCCACTCCAAGTTCGGCACCCTCTATGTGCTCCTCAGCGAGGTATTCGACCAGTGCGGCATGCCCGACGCCGGCATGGTCATCGACCCGGAGTATATCACCAAATACTCCCACGTGCCCTTCCGCACCGAGCGTCTCGACCTGCGTTCGGCCGGTGTGCGCAACACCGACGCCATCGTCATGACAACATTTGCATAGATGTATTTTTATTGCTAACTTTGCATCAAATAATAAAGATGTTATCATGGCTACGAAAAGAGTTATTGGTTATGCTCGCGTTTCCACAGAAACGCAAGACCTAAAAAGGCAGATTTCTCTAATTAAAGACTTCTGCAATGGTTGCCAATACCACTACATACGCACTATTGATGAAAAAATATCTGGTGCGAAACATAATCGAAAAAGTATAAATGAACTTTTAAGCGTTGACCGTACAGAAGCCGACATTATAGTTGTGGCCGAATTATCCCGACTTTCAAGAGAAGCCGATATAATGCGTGTACTATCAATTATAAATGATATTTTACAGAATGGATTAGACGTAATTCTTCTTGATGACCCTAATAAAACATATTCTGCATATAGCTCTTTATCACTTTTTGATATAATGACATTAGCATTTAAGGCTAATACTGCGGCGGAAGAACGGCAAAAAATTATAAATCGAACTACAAGTGGGAAAATATCTGTTTTACAAGTAAATCCATATTCTTTTATGGGTCAAAAGCCGCCTTTTGGTTTTAAGGTAGTTAACAACCCCAATTATATTATCAATCATAGGGGAGAACCTAAAACTTTATTGGAAATAGATGAAAATGAAGCGGATTTAATAAAATATATTTATAATTCCGTTTTAAGCGGTACTACATTAAGACAAATTGCACGCAATTTGAATAATTTAGGGAAACGTACTGTTAGGAATGGTCTTAAATTTACAGAATCTACTATATCAAAAACTGTACGCAACCCTCTTTATAAGGGAGAACGACAGTACAAAGATTTAATCTTAAAAATTACTCCAATAATAAGTGCAGAAGATTGGGCATTAGCAACTAAACGCCTTATTGACAATCAACTATTCAGAGGGAAAAGTAGTAAGAATTTTAATCCTTTAAAAGGCTTATTATACTGTCCTTGTGGATATTCATTATTACTCCACTATAATAGCGGTAGCGGCTTTTTTAAGTATTCGTGTGTTATGCGCAATAATGACCCTGATTATAGGGATTCAAAGAAATGTCAGAATAGCGGATTACAAGCTACTCTACTACTAAATTGCGTGTGGTATGCCGTGATTAATACAATTACTGATTTAGAATACCTTGCTTATAACGAACAAGAAATAAAAGAACATAATCAACAGATTAAAATTCTTTTAGATAGTATTGAGAATTTGAAGGTATTAGTTAATTTGAGAATAAAAGAGCGTGAAGCTGTATATAAGCGCATATCCTTGGCTTCGGATTCTGAATTGATAGAGCGGTTTGAACAAGATTACATAACGTATGGAGAAGAAATATCAGATATTAACCATAAAATCATAAAATTAAATAATGACATTACAACTCATAAAGATGCCATAAGTAGAATATCTAAAGTTAGAACTCAAGAACAATTACAACATATAGGCGAAATTGAAAAGTCTAATTTATACAGAGAAAAACTTGATAGAGTAGTCTATTACTCTGTTAATTTATTAAACGGATTCATTATAATAAATTTCAAAAACGGAATACAACGAATTATAGCAGTACGAAATACTGGGAAAAAATATGTGGCACTCTTACCCACGACATTTGAATTCAACGAAAAAGAACGTATTGTTTCTACAACAGTATTCCCCAAAGCAACTATTGGAAACTATAGCTTCGATAATGGAACAATAGCCAAATACGATGTCGCTGGCTTAATTAGAGCATTGGGAGATGACTATAATATATATCCACAACTCCCAAAAGATGAAATAGATTTCAAAGGAATTGCGAAACTTAAAGACCAAAAAGAGAATGAATAAGATTAATATAGAGGATACCCTACTATCCAAATATATAATTTCAATAATCCGAGGAAATGGGAAAACTATATCTCTACCCACTGGGAATAAAGTATTTTCAAGCAAGGTACATCTTACAAATCCCGAAAATGCTCTCTGTATTTTTGAGGAACGCTATAACCGTAAGGAGATTCCATGTCGGTTTACATACGAAGATTATATCAAAAATGAAAATCTACAAAACACGATTACAGGGTTAAAAATGGATTCTAATGCTTTTTGGCTTCTCGTAATGTTTTGCTTTGATTATTCTTGCAGTATTCTACTAAACGGATTAAAGCTGAAAGAAACGCCCAAAATCCGTTTAGAGAAGTTTTGGCAACTGTTAAATGAAAGCGATGATTTCACTCTTTCGCTGTCAATAAAAGGAAACAAGGGGAACTACACTATTGATGATGACCGTACAATGACCGCAATTCTTAAATGGATTGTGGCAGGGTATAAGGCGGACAAAGATTCCAACAACCTTTTAGGCTTTGACTTGTCAAACAAGAATCCGATATTTGAAGATTCAGAGGAATCAAACTCTGTACTTATATGGCATTTCGCATCACTCCTAAAATACTTTTTTGAACTCAACCCTCAATTTAAGGGTAGAGCAACTAAAGGAAATCACGGACAACTAAACCGTAACCTCTTAATCTCACGCCTTATTTACTATACACGATTATCTACCAATCCATGCTTCAAAGATGATTCAGAATCGTTAAAAGGATTCTTCAAACAATACAAACGCAAAAATATATCGTTACTATCCTCAATATATCCCACGTTCTAAATATAGGATTTACTATTGACAACGCCAATTCCTCATTCGTGAGGAGTTGGCGTTTTTTCTATTCCTACTTATGGTTTAAGGGGAGTAGTACCTACATATCATTTACCACCCATATAGCCTAAATAGTCGCCGTAAATTTGCATCGTAATCAGAAATAATCACGGTTACAAAACAAAAAAATAACATAATAAAAGCCTAATGCTGGATAGGTTAAGCGTATAAAACTATGTCGAAATTTAATTTTATCAACAATGTTACTATCATTGCTAACGGTGAAACCCGCAATGCCGCTTTCGCTAAAGACATCAATCGTTGCATCAACCGCGACAATGTGAATACCATCTATCAGAACATGGTAGCTAAAGGCTACAAGAGTGCTGAAATAATACAAGTTATTCCTGCTGAAGTTGCTTTACAAAAGGAAAGCGACATAACCCTTGTTTCGATTACGGGAGAAACAATCCCAACAGACAAAGCACACGAATATTCCCTTGTGCTTGACGGACAACACAGAGTTTGTGCGACTTCACTTTATAATCAATACTTGGAATCACAAGGAATAGAAGAAATGGTATCAGCCCCTGCCATTGTGGTTGAACTAAAAGAAGGAGAAACTATATCAGAGTATATAAACGAAATCAATATTACCAAACGCCAATGGCGTATTGATGATTATGTGCGTGGTGCCGCGCACACCTTTGCAGACAACGAACTGCTGAAACGTTACAATACTCTTTTGAAGCGAGAAGATAACAAAGACGGCTATCCATTGTCAACGTTAAACAGAATTTACTGCGCTGACGCAAAGGCACTCTCCATGTCAGATTTTTCAAAATTGTGTGCTAAGACACAGCATAAAGGGAGAGGTGGTAAAACCCCTATCATACCCTCATTCAATATAAATAGGGGCGATAAATACATTGCCCTATGTCGTGAAAAAGGCTTCTCGCCTGCCGATATAGCAAAGCGATACCTGATACAACAATTTAACAATATCGTGGTGGCAGAATGCTACGACAAAGCTATGGCAATCTTTTCAGCCATAACTGACGATGATGTTAAAGCGATGAAAAATCATCGTGGCAATCTTGATGAAGAATTAGTCTATATTCAAATTCAAAAGATTCTTGAACGTATGAATCCGTGATATAAAAAGAACGGTTTGCATGATATAGAAAATGCGGGCATACTATTAACTATATTACTATCAACTAATAAACAGGAATCTCGGCACTTTGCCGGGATTCCGAATTTTCAAAACTTAAATGTCAGATAGTTACACTCAATACCGATTATTCCCAATCGGATTAGCTAAGTTTCTCAATAATAAGGAAGCTATGACATTCTTAAATCTCTTGTTCAAAAGCGATTTTGAGAATGGCAAATCTAACGTACTGTTAGATACTCTTGCTGAAATATCGGGTTATAATACTGAAACTACAAGTGGACATCTTCATAAAATAGAGGAGATTGGCAACTTCTTGAAGATTGAGCGTAGATGTATCGGCATGGTTAATGGAATCCCAAAGACCAAAAACTATTATACAACAGTTATCCCTACGAAAGACTTTATAATTGTGGATAAAGAATTTAGCGATTTTGAGATTGACGGATTGTCAAAGAAAGCACAACATGACATCAAAGGCTTTATCATTCTTATAAAATGTCTTTGTGTTAATAACACTAATACTACATTCTACAGTTTGCGACAAATTGAACAACGAGTTGGATTAAGCTATGCCACGATTCAGACTCTAATGAGGAAGTGCAAGGAACTTGGATTTATCGTACAAACCGACAAAGGATATGAAATTAAAATGCCTTACTTTGACTTAGGAAACTCTCGTATATATCCCAATGGAACGCCAGACTTATACAAGTCGATTTATAAGGAGATAACAAACTTCTGCACATTTTACAAAATCAATGTTCCACCATACAAAGCAGAATACATCGGCAAAATAGCCGTGCATTTCCCTTATAAGGAAGAAGAATTGACAGGAATTGATGATATGGACTTGAAGATGAAATACTCTATCAGACATCAACTTAAAATGCGACTTTCTACGCTACCCAAAGAGATTAAAAGCCTAAATTACTTTGTTAAAGTCTTAACTTCTGAAAAACTTGAATCTTCAACAAAAGACAAGAATACGGAATATCTCATATAATCTCAATTCTGCAAAATCTGCTACAACTCCATAGCTTCGGTTATGGAGTTTTTTCATTTCTGAAAATTCCAGACTTCTATTATAAGGGGAATAGCCCTCTGCAATTTTAATCCACACTTAACGGCACACGCATATATACGCCGGAAACTCTATAAAATGCCCCCTCTACCTAATTATAAATGCCATGATTCAAAAACTGACTTGATTCTGAGCATAAGATTCCACTTACACATTTAGTCCCCCCACCTTTCTTGAATAAAAAGACAAAACAGTTTTATTAACCTCTAATAATAACACGTTTATGGAAAATCTAATGATTTTACCTGCGGTTGAGCCTAAAAGAATCAGTTGGCTCAACGAGTACGCAACAGACGCGGAAGTTATAACAGAGCTTCCGCAAAGAGAGAAAAAGACACTTCCGTTTATCGAAGCAAACACAAAGGCTGTCGAACTGTCGCACCTCAAAAACGAGTGCATTGTTCCTGTGTTCAGCAAGGACAATGAGCTGACAATCTCGCACCCTGCGTTCATTGAAACGGTAGCGGAAGCTGTCAGCACGTTCTACAACGGTGAAACAATCGAAATGCCCGAAATCCGTGTTTCGCACATCATTAAGGGGAGAATCCCCGAAGCGATACACAAGCCTGCAAATCAGCTCTTGGAATCGGACAAAACGATTTACTATGAGCGAATGATGTTCTGCATCGAAGTTCCCACTATCTATGAAACGGTAGAGGGCAACAAACTCACTCTGACCGTCGGCGGTGTTCGTGCCTACAACCACATGAATCTCTACTCCAAAAAGTCAGTGGAGCGATTCAAAATCTTCGTGGGCTTCAAAAATCTCGTGTGTTGCAACCTCTGTGTTTCATCTGACGGATTCGTTGAGCAGTTGGAAGTATCAAACACTTCTGACCTCTATCTCCGTACTCTTGAAATGCTCAACCGCTACAATCCTGCCAAACATCTGCACCTCATGCAGACGCTTGGCAACACAAGCATGACGGAACACCAATTCTGTCAGATTCTCGGAAAAATGCGACTGTATCAAGCTCTACCGCAAAAGATACAGCGCAACATTCCACGGTTGCTGATAACAGACACCCAAATCAAAGCAGTGGCTAAAGCCTACATCAGCGATGATAACTTTGGCTCTTACGGCTCTGATATTGATATGTGGAAGTTCTACAATCTCCTTACGGGAGCAAACAAGAGTAGCTATATTGACAGCTTCCTTGACCGCTCTTTCAACGCAACCGAAGTAGCACAAGGCATTAACGCCGCCCTGCATGGCGATGACCGTTATTCATGGTTTATCGACTAATCCAACAGAAAAGAGGACACTTGCACTGATTGTGTGGGTGTTCTCTTTCTTTTTTTGTGAGGTTTCGTGAAGTAGGTTTTTGCGAAACAGTCAGCTTATGCTGAAAAACATTATCCTACACAGCCCCTCCAATAACATTTTTTCGTAACTTTGCACTTGATTCACAGCCCCAAAGAGTTGGCAACAGTGAATCAGCACATATTACAAAGGTGTTATTGAAATTTTATCTTCTAAAGTCAAACTTCGCAAATTTGAATTTCCACGGAGATAAGGTTGGCAATAGCACCTGCATCGGTTGCTTATACCCTGCCGAGAATGGCAGATTATATAGCAAAATCGGTGTGGGGCTATTGTTTTATCCGTGGAATAGGTAATGCGAAGACCTGACTTTAGGATAAAACAAATACAATCCTCACACCTTTTTCATGTTCAATCGTAACCGTTCCATTGAGGATTGAGGAACACGTTACAACAAAATGAGAAAACTGGCAATTCTCTTTTTTCTGACCGTCCTTTCAATGGGAGCGTATGCACAAATCCCGATTGAGGGTGTCAGTTCATATATAAAAGGCTATTGGGGAGAATGGAAAACTCCGCTTCCATTTCTTTTGGCTAATGGCAAGTATGATGACCTTGTTCTATATACCAGAGGCGACCATCCTTCCGATTTCTGTGTTCACTTAAAAATTGAGGAATTTAGGAATCAAATAGATAAGAAAGAAAAGAAACGGAGAATAAAAAAAGAGGAATCATATCAATATAACGGTACGATTGAATTTTACCTATCCGATACAGACCCAACTGCATTAAGCTGGGTCAAATCTTTTGGAATAATGACACCTAACTCAAAATACAAAGATTCTCGTATGGTATCTTTCCCTGCAATTATTAAGATTAAGCCGTACAAAGAGAATCCCGAATTTTATATGGTTTATTTTGAGAATATGGGAATAGCTTTTACATTCTAAAAAATATGAATATGAAGAATAGTATCACTTTATCAATCATGCTATTGCTTGGAACAGTAGCATACGGTCAGAACTATAACGACCTATTCACGACTTACAAGAATGCGCCAACACAACCACAACGCAACCAACAATCAAATAACGGATATAATTATGTGCCGCAATATCAAACAATAGACCCTAATCAGTTCTATCAGAGCATTGCACCTCAAAACGTGCAAACGGTAAATGGAGTTTTCCTTTATCAAGGACAATTCTATTCTATTAAACTTAGGGTTGGCATATCTGGAACAGACCCTAATCAAATTGTGGTATGCGGTTTTTGGGACGGTCAGCGTTGGCATGATTATACCTCCTATGCTTCAAAAATTGGCACATACGGAGTACCCGAACAAATCAGAATGGCTTGCACACATCAAGTTAATATTTCATCAATCGGTACAGTTTATTTTTAGCATTATGATTTCACTCAAAGAACACATACTGAATTTTAAGATAGATTGTCCTGATGAAGCATGGGAACTCGCAAAATTCTTAGTAGAAATGATAGGATTAAACTTCTATCAAACAGAAACATATAAAATCACTAATGATTTAGGATTGAGAGTTAAACGGATTCCATTTTTCAAAGAGAACGAAAGATATAACACATTGTTTGATTTAGGATTACTTAATAAACCATACAAAAAGGCATTAAAAGACTTGATAAAACGCGCGACATTGATATGCGATAGCTATGCACCCTGTTCATTTGCAGATATGTTATGCAACTGTACCGAAGCATCTTATAGAAATAATCATGTGCAATTTATGAGTGGCGAAGAAGAAGCAGAAGAATGCAATAGGCAGTTTAACAGTATGATGAATGATTTTGATGCTTGGGGAAATATTTATGACTAAATTTCTAATAAAGACGGCAATAACCATTGGGCTAACATTTGGCTCAATGATAGCAACGATTATGGGCTATCTCTTTTTAGGTTGCTTAGTTGGTCGAATACTACACCCCTCTACGCATGAACACGAATATGCTTGTGCTTGTGATGAACCACCGATAATGACAGAAACAGAAGCAACAATAGTAGGAGTTATCTTTATGATTGGGTTAATGATAGGATTGTTCTTCATATTACGCCAACTGAAATTTTCAAAATGGGAAAGACTTATAGCATTGATAATTCTTCTGTTTGCCAATCTTTATGTGGCTTCAACAATTCGAGAAATCCTATATATACAAGTTTCCGGCTAATGGTACCTTTTCTGAAGATTTTTATCTTTATAGGGTGAATCTGAAAAATGTACCGTTTTAACAAAACACAATCATATATACTCCTTTATTTCAAAACATTTCGGATAGATGAAATACTTACCAATATTAATAATCAGCCTTTTAATGTTCTGTACTTTCGGTTGTGGAAGCAAATATGAATCAAAGGAATCAGACAACTTGGCTCAATATAGAGATACATTGATAGGAAATTTCAACAGTTTAGAGATAGATACTCTTATATGTGAGCCTATAGATTCATTAAATTCTAATTATCAAGGCTTTCATTATAAATGGCGTGTTTTCACGAAAAATAAAACCGTTAAAGACCTAATATTAGAAAATAAAACAATCGGCATACATTTCGTTTATGAGGGAGATTTAGACGGAGACGGAACTGATGAATGGGGCTATGTTACAGAATGTGAAACATCAAATTGGATGTGTTATCATGCTTTCACAAACGTAAATGGAGAATGGCAACATATCATTGAGCCAACTTCTATATGGCTTCCTCATTTAGACCTACAAGACAACATTTCATATCGAATTTCAAAAGAAGATATTTTACAGTCCTCAAAGTATAGCGGATTCATAAAAGTCAAGTTTAGCGATGTTCGTAACAATGGAGAGGATTTTCTAATAATTGATACTCTGATTCATATAAGACCTCAGTAATTAGAGGGCTATGAATAACCAACAAGGTACATTTTTCAAGGATTTTTCATTTTATAGGGAGGATTGATAATTTAAGGGGATAATTCAAAACACAATAATACATCAATACGGAAATAGTCCTCACCGAGGCCTCATGTCTGGTGCTCCGTTTCCCCAATTCCCACATGCGCATTGTGAAAAAGTAACCTTTGTCTGACACTCCTGCGCCGGCTCGCGGGCTTCGGCCTCGGGCCGGCGCTTGATTTTTATTAAACAAGATCTTAATCATGCAACTCACAGAGAAAGAAATGATCGACCTGTGGCTCCTCAGCAAAGGCTACGAGCCGCTGCGCACCGATGCCACCATAATCCGCACCGACGGCGTCGACATCCGTGCCATTGCCCGGCTGGAGTGCCGCCGGTGGTACCACCGCCTGCTTCTCGAGGGGGATCCCTCGCTCCTCATACCCGAGGAGATGGCCGGCGATCCCACGGTCACCCGCCACGCCACCGACCGCGGCTCGCTGATCGTGACGATGCCCACGGCGGTGGTGCGCCCCCTGTCGGCATGTCTGGAGGGGTGGGACGCCGACGCGCCCGTCATCCCCGCCGATACCCCTCTGGCACGCCGCCAGAGCGCCCCCTATGCCGCTGCCGGACCCGCCGCCCCGCTCGCCGTGCTGCGTCGCGACGGCCGTCTCGAGCTTTTCAGCATGGCCGCAGGCTCCGACACGCTGCTGAGCCTGCGCTGCGTCACCCTCCGCACCGACAGCGACGGCGCTCCAATCTACTCATTCGCCGACTGCGCCCTTTCAACCATCTGACCACACACAACCCTCACACACACTATGAAAACCACCGAAGAAAACCGCGGCCGCATGCTCCTGCAGGCTGCCGCCAACGCCTGGAACCGCATGGCCGACCTGCGTCAGCGCCGTCGCCGCAACTGCCGTTTCACCTATGGCGACCAATGGAGCGACACCGTGCGCGACCGCCGCGGACGCCTCGTCACCGAGCGCGACGCCGCCACCCGCAACGGACATCAGCCCATGACCAACAACCTCATCCGCCGCCTCGTAAAGGCCGTCATAGGGCGCTGGCGCATGGAGCGCCTTGAAAACCCCGATGCCGCCCGTGCCGCCGACCCGCAGGGTATAAACCGGCTCGACGAACTCGACGCCCGCACTCTCGAGGAATTTCTTATCTCGGGCATGGCCGTGCACCGCGTGTGCCGCGAGCGCCGCATCACCGGCGACGGCGTGTGGGCCGACAACATCGCCCCCGACCGTTTCTTTGTCAACGCATTCTCCGATCCCCGCGGCTGCGACCTGGAGATGGCCGGATGCCTGCGCGACATGTCGATGTCGGAACTGATAATGCGCTTCTCGGCCTCCACCCCCGAGACCGAGCTGAGGCGCATCTATGCCGACACCGACGGCGCTCCCTCGCTGTTCGACACCCCCGACAGCCGCCGGCAGGAATCATTTTTCCACGCACCGGCGGGGCGCTGTCGCGTCGTGGAAGTGTGGACGCTCGAATGCCGTCGCCGTCTGCTGGTCCACGACCCTCTGGAGGCCTCTCTGCTTTCGTTTCCCGTCGATGATGCCCCCAAGGTGAGGAGGATGTCGGCCCGACGCGTGCGGCGCGGCATGGAGCCTCTGACGGCGCGTGAGGAGATGACCACCCTGTGGCGCTGCCGCTGCCTGGCGCCCGACGGCACCGTTCTTGACTCGTTCGACTCCCCTCTGCCCGGCGGCGCCCTCCCCTACGCCATAAAGATGTATCCCATGGTCGACGGCGATGTCCACTCCCTGGTGGAGGATATTCTCGACCAGCAGAAATTCGTGAACCGCATCATCACCATGCTCGATCACATAATGGGTGTGTCGGCCAAGGGCGCGCTGCTCTTTCCCACGCAGTGCCGCGTGGAGAAATTCGACTGGGATGTCTACGCCAACCTATGGTCGGAGCCGGGTGCCATAATTCCCTACCGGGCATGCGACGGCCAGGAACCGCACCAGATCACCGCGCCCGCCTCCGATCTCGGTGCCCGCGAGATGCTCCAGACCCAGATTCAGCTCTTCGAGGACATCTCGGGCGTGAACTCAGCCCTGATGGGCAAGGATGTCAGCGGAGCCGTGGGTGCCGAGCGCTATTCGCAGGAGATACGCAACTCGGCGGTGTCGATTCTCGATCTGCTGCAATCATTCTCCGACTTCACCGCCGCCCGCGACCGCCTGATGGCGATGGCCTGAACTGTTAAGAAATGTTTACACACCGGGGCAACAAACCCGCCCCGCCTCATGCGTAATTTTGCAACCGGGTTCCACATTCAGCCAACCGGGTTCCATCACATCTTCTTCTGAAAAAAAAATGCAGCACGAGATCACCGACATAATCAACCGCATCATGGCGGAAGCCGATCCGCCCGTAAGCATCCGCCAGGCGGCAAGGCTGGCCGTGGAAACCACCCCTCCCGGCTATGGCCTCTCCACCGAATACGCCTTCCGGCGCTACCGCGCGCTATGCCGCGGGCAGCTCCTCGAAGCCAACCCTCTCAAGCAGCAGCTGTGGCACGAACTGGCCGAGCGCGTGCGCGAGCGTCGGCGTCTCCACCCCGACGAAGACGATTTCCGCGCCATAGACCACATCATCAGCTACGAGGCGCCATCGCGCTGGTTCGTCACACCCCTCTATGCCGAGAAACTCTACTATCGACGTCGGCGCCGCCGTCTTCTCCATTCGCGCCGCCGCTGACCCTTCAAAGACGGGTTTAACAGCTAACAACCGAAAAAACTTACCACCGTGATCAATATCAGTTTCAAATCAGTAACCGACGAAATATTCGCTCTGACGGCTCTCCACAGCCGCATGCTCGACCCCATCGGGTCACCCGTTACAGAAATCCTCTGCCGCGACCAGCTCCCGGCGCTGCGCGTCATGGTCAAGGCCGCCTTCTCGCAGATCGCCGGCCGCCTGCTACCCTACATCGACCGCTGCGACGTGGATGAAGAGCCCTCGATGGACCTCGACTTCGGAAGCTATGCCGAGGGCCTCTCGGCAGGCTCGCTGATGGCGCTCCGGCACTATCTCGAGCATCTCTGCGCCCTCACGGTAATGGCCACCGTGTGCCGCCCCTACGCGCCCACAGCCGCCGACGCATGGGACAGGTCGCTGACATCCATCTTCTCAGCTGTCAGCGACCTGCTCACCACACCCGACAGCGGCGGCTCGCCCCTGTCAGTCCGCCCCACATTCTATTAATGCCTTTACGGCAGTTAGAAAAAAGACTACTGTTTATCCTGATTTACGGCGGCTGGAAATAGCATTTACGGCGGCTGGAAATAGTATTTACGGCGGCTGGAAAGCCGCCGCCCCATACAATTTCCCTCCGCTCGCCTACAGCTCTGAGACGTATGGGATTATGGGGCGGCTACTTTCCAGCCGCCGTAAATTTCCTGCCGAAATTTTCAGCAATAAATCATTGACAATCAATCTTCCATGTCGACGGGGACGGCCACGATCTTCAGTTTCACGTTGGTGATGAAGTTCATGATGTTGTCGCGGATTTCCGACGGATCCAGGTCGGCCTCGATGCGGCGCAGCGCGTTGAACACCGAGATGCCGCTCTGGTATATGTTGCGGTAGGCCTTGGCGATGTCATCGATCTGCTTGTCGTTGAAGCCGTTTTTGCGCATCACATAGGCGTTGACGCCGAAATATTCCACCGGATTGTGGGCCACGATCACATAAGGAGGCACATTGCCGCTCACACGGCAGCCCCCCTTGATCATCACCCACTCGGCCACGCGCGATTTCTCGTGGAGCACCGAATTGCTCGACATGATCACGCACTTGCCGAGCCGACAGTCGCCGGCCACGATGGCGCCGTTGCCGAGCACGGCCTTACCCTCGATCACGGTGTCGTGGCCCACATGGGCGTTGGCCATGATAAATGTGTCGGGGCCGATGCGCGTGGCGCCACCTTCATGAATGGAGCGGTTGACGATGGCCTGCTCGCGGATGGTCACGCGGTCGGCAATCTCGCACAGCGAGTTGCACCCCTTGTAACGGAAATCCTGCGGCTCGGCACCCACCACGGCGCCCTGAAACACGCGGCAGTCGGCGCCCAGACGGGTGCCCGCCATCAGCGATGCGTAGGGAAAGATTTCGCAGCGGTCGCCCACGACCACATCCTTGTCGACAAACGCAAAGGGATGAACTGTGACGCCCTCGCCGATTTTGGCCGAAGGGTCGATAAAAGCTAAAGGAGATATCATGGCGGTAAGAATTTAGTTTGACATGGTTAGGACAGGGAGAGAGTAAACGCAAAATTACCCATTTTTTTCAAAAAACAAAATTTACCCGACATATTTAATAACATAAAGTTGCAGGGGAGTGTGGAGCGGCGGCTTTCCAGCCGCCGACTAATTGATAAAAATTCCAAATCTTCTTAAATACGGCGGCTGGAAAGAGTGTTAACGGCGGCTGGAAATAGTATTTACGGCGGCTGGAAAGCCGCCGCCCCATAATCCCATACGTTTCAGGCCAGTAGGCGTGCGGAGGGGAGTTGTGTGTGGCGGCGGCTTTCCAGCCGCCGTAAATACTATTTTCTGCGCCGGAAATATACAGAGAACGCCCCGGCAGCCTGTGGGGTTGCCGGGGCGTATATGGCTTATCACTTTGCAGTGAGCCGTGTCACTTTTCAGTGAGGCTTATCACTTTTTGGTGAGAGTGGCTTTTGCGGGATAAGTGGTGAGGTCGAGAACTACGTGGTAGGTGCCTTCGCCGGGCGAAGCGATGTTGGCGCCACCTTGTGTGAGTTCGTCGAGTGAACCGCCGAGATTGGGATTGGGATCCCAGGCGTTATTCGAACGGAACTTGAATTCACCACCCTTGAAGGTGATGTCGCCTTCCCAGATCATCTCATCGGCCGAAGGAGTGAGAGCTGTCGAAGCGTCCCAGCCGCCCGGGGTGGCGTCGCCGATCACACCGATAGTGGTCACGGGAACCGAGATGGAGTAGGTGAGGCTTGCGATGTTGGCTTGTACGAAGCAGAGACCGGGAGCTGCCACAACAATGTTGCCTGCGCCGCCGTCGGTCGAAAGCTTGCCTTCCTCAGCGAAACCGTAGTTGATACCGTCCCAGTTGGGAGCGGAGGTGAACTTGAATTCGCCGTCAACGTGGACATAGCCTGCGTAGTTAGTATAGTCGGTGGTGAAGAGGCGGTCGGCTGTAGCCGGGCTCCAGCCGTTTGCACCGCCGGGGGTGTAGAGGTTCTCGATTGCGAGAGAGATCTCGTAGGAGCCCTCTTCCAGGTTGATCTTGAAGAGCATGGGGCCTGCTTCTTTCACGCAGCCTGCGCAGGGTTCGAAAGTCTTGTTGAAAGTGCCGTCGTCGTTGAAAGTGCCCTGCATGTAGGCGAGGCTACCCGACATGGATTCGTCGCCGTTGACCTCGACACCGATCTGACCGTTGGGAGCGTCAACCCAGTTGCCGGTCACGTAGGTGGATTCGGGAATGATCTTCCACCACCAGCCGCTTGCGGCCTGGTCGGGTGTGATGTCGACTTTGAGGGTGAAGACGGGATCGTCGTAAACATTCTCGTCGGAGTGCGAGAACTTGATGGCGTTGGCAACCGACCAGTCGTTGATGGTGCCGAGCAGATAGTAGGCGTCCTCGATTACGAGAGTGGAGGGGAAGGGAAGGATGTTGATGGTCTGGTAGCCGTCCTTACCGGGAGCGAAATAAAAGTCGGGGTTACCGATGCGGACCTGGTTGGCGTCGTTCTTGGGGTCTACAGCGAATGCGGCGTAGCGCACGTAAACGTCCTTAGCCTTGGGGCCTTTGGAGATGGCGCTGTAGTAGGCGCTCTGCAGGTCGTCGGGAGCTACGGTGAGCACGTTGCCCTGCATCTCGGTCTCCACTTCAGCGAAGCGGCCGAACGAGGGGTCTTTACTGATCTGCATCACGAAATCGAGATTGTAGTCAGTGGGGAAGTCGGTTGCAGTGACGTCAACAACGGGGATCACCTTGTTGGCGTCGTTGTATACGGTCAGGTCGACAGTCTTCCCGGTAACCTCGGCAGTGGGAGCCATGGTGAGGTTTTTGGCCTCGAAGACAGGCTGCTGGGCATTCTCGGGGATGCCTATGATGTCATTGTCGTCGCAGGAGGTGAGTCCCAGGCAGATTGCCAGTGCCGACAAGATAGCTATTTTCTTCATATTGGTGTTAGCGTAGTAAAATAGTTGTTGTTAGAAATTCCCGCCCCTGCGTCTCCTCCCCGGCGGGCGGGGAGGAGAGCGAAGTGTTGGGAGCGGTAAATTTATTCAGCCGCGGTGCAGGTTACCGTCATGTTGTTGGGGTCGGACATATCGACCTTGATAGCCATGTTGCCGCCTGTCCAGCCGGGGAAGTTGTATGAACCTTTACCCTTGACCATCTTGAGGGGATGACCGAGGTCGGTGTCAGCGAAATCGAGGGGATTATCCTCTTCCTGCGAGCCATAGGAATCGGGATCCCAGCCGGTGAGGGCGGTGTAGAAGCGGAACTTTGCCTCGCCGGCATTGATCTCGAATGTGCCGTAGTAGATATGCGAGCCGATTTCGTCATCCTTCTCGAAGAGGCGCCAGTCCCAATAGTGATCCTTATTGGCGGCAGAGGGGCCTGCCCAGCCTTCGGGCTGACCGGCCAGGAAGATGAAGCCGGGCGAAGGAATCGCGAAGTAGGGAAGCACTTTGTTCAGAACGGCATAGTTGCTCGAGACAACGTCACTGCCTTCGATGCCGGTGACCTTGCAGGAAACCTTGAAGTAGACGGGGAGAGTCTCGGTGAACACATAGCCTGCGTCATCTTTGGTGAGACCCTTGAGCTGGCAGACAGCCTCTGCCAGGTTGGAGTCGTTGAAGATAAGACGGGTTGCAGCGTTGGTGGCGGGAATGGTCTTTGTCTGACGGAAATCGGGAGTCAGCGACACGATGCCTTTGTACTCAACCGGGCCGATGGGATGACCCTGTGCGAAGTCGGGCATGCTCTTGGCGGTGATCTCGAAAGTGCCGTTGGAGGTCAGCTCATAGTACTGGTTCTGCAGGGCAGGAGTCAGCAGCTCGAACGAGTCGGGCGATGCAGGGCTGTAGACAGGTTCCTTGTCATCCTCGCAGCTTGCGAATCCAAGCAGCGCCAGAGCCGACAGGAAGAATATAGATAGTTTTTTCATTTCTGGATCTTTTTTAAGATTGTTCTGTCACTGTTTGATTAGTAACCGGGATTCTGTTTGAAATCAGTCTGAGCGTTGATGATCTGCTGGGGGATAGGCATCACATCCATGTAAGCCTGGAAAGCCTGGCCGGCCATGTCGCTCTGGCTGCCTTTGTAGGACCACATGTATTTGCCACCGGAATATTTACCGTGACGCACGAGGTCGGAGCGGCGGGTAAGCTCCCAGTGAAGCTCGCGCTGACGTTCGTCGAGGATATTGGCGGTTCTCATTTCGTTGGCGGTCCACTCGTAGACACCGGCGCGTTTGCGCACGTTGTTTACATACTGGAGGGCGAGAGCTGCGTCGCCAACGCCGGCTACAATGTTACACTCGGCGTAGGTGAGATAAACCTCGGCGAGACGGAACAGGGGGAGGTCGGTGTCAACCCATGTCTCGGCACGGGCGGGAGCGTCGCCATACTGGCCACCGTTCTTGGCTGACCAACCGGGACCCCATGACTGACCATCGGGGTCGGTCCACTGGCGGCCTGCGGGATCAGAGTAGAGATTGTTGAACTTGGCAACAACATAGCCGTCGCAGAACTTGCCGAAACCGGTGTTGGCCTTGTTGTAGCCGTTGGGTTCCTTGAGCCACATAGCCCAGCGGGCATCGGAGGCATCGTCGTTAGCGAAGACGTTGGAGAACTGCTCGGTGGCGTGCATACCCTTCCAGGGGTTGTTGATGCCGTAGTCGGCGGAGTTGCAGATACCGGCGTCATCCTTGACTGCATTGTTGGTGTAGGCAGCTGCCATGAGGAACTGAGTGCCGCCGTAAGCGCGGGTGAAGTCCTTGTCGTATACGATACCCCAGAGGATTTCGTTGACACCGCTGCCGCCGGGCATGTATTTGTCATTGTCGGCGCAGAAGAGGTAGTTGTAGGTCTCGGCAAGACCGTTGCCGAGGGGGCCGTCCTGATGACGGTCGATGATCTCCTTGCAGATTGCGGCGCAACGTTCGTAGCCGTTGACTACGCCATTGGTGTAGACCTGGGCGTTGAGGAGCAGACGGGCGTGGAGAGCCTGCACGGCGTCGAGACCGATCGAACCGTAGGTGGGCTTGTAGTTGGGATATTTCTCCTTATAGATGTTCTCGATATCGGTGAGTTCGCCGTCGAGCCACTTGAAGAGGAAGGTGCGGTCTTTCTGCACGGGCGACGAGAAGAGCTCGTCGGTGTCGAGGGTGAAGGAACCCATGCCGAAGATGTCGACTACCCAATAGTAGCTGAGGGCGCGGAGGGCGCGGGCCTCGAGCACCATGCGCTGCACGTTGACGTTCTCGTTGGTTTTGGCCTGACGGATGAAGTCGTTGCAGACGGCGATGTGGGAGTAGAGACGCGAGTAGGTACCGAAGATGTTACCGTTGTCCTTACCGAAAGTGTTGGTGACAAGGTCGATCACACCGGCGTCGGCGTGGATCCAGATGGCTTCGTCGGTGGTGAACTCGTTCATCATGAACAGGGCGCGGGTATACTGCGAAGTACCGCCGTCGAGACCGCTGATGTCGCAGTCGCCGTTGGGGCCGGTCTGGCCGGAGTAGGCGAGACCGCCGTAGCACTTGGCCAGCACATTCTGGTAGTCGGCCTCGGTGAGTGCGTTGCCGGGGACGATGTTGGGGTCGCTGGGTTCAAGGTCGAGGTCGCCCACGCATGAGGTGGTCAACATCAGGCCTGCGCCAAGGAACCCGGTAAATATCTTGTTGATTGAGGATTTCATTCTTAAATTTGAGATTGAAAGTTAACGGTATCCGTAATTAGAATGTTGCTACCAGACCGAGCGAATAAGTGGTGGAGCGGGGGTATACTTTGTTGTCGATACCGCCGAACACTTCGGGGTCGAGACCACTGTATTTGGTGATCACGAAGGGATTCTGCACGGCGCCGAAGAGGCGGAGGTTGAGATTGCCCTTGAGGAGGTTGTCCCAGGTGTAGCCGAGAGTGATATTGTCGCAGCGGAGGAACGATGCGTTCTCCAGGAAGTAGTCGCTCATGTAGAAGTTTGGTGCAGCCTTGTTCTGCCAGTAGAAGTCAGTCTTGACGATATTGGTCAGACCATATTTGTTGACATCAGTGATGGAGCTGTTCTGGGCGAGAGTGTTGTTGTAGACATAATTGCCGATGGAGGCGCGCAGCGAGATGCCGAGGTCCCAGTTTTTCCAGCGGAAGTTGTTGGTCATGGTCATGGTCACCTTGGGATCGGGCGAGTGGTTTACAACCTTGTCGTCGGAGTTGATGACGCCGTTGCCGTCCTGGTCAACGAAGACACCTTCGATGGGGTTGCCTGCGTTGTCGTAAACCTGCTGGAGCAGATAGAAGGCGTTGGCGGGGGTTCCTACGGCCTGAGCCTGCACTGTATTACCGTTACCGCCCGAGATACCGCCGGTGGTAATCTTTGCTTTGGGGTCGTTGAGGCTCTTGATCTCGTTGTGGTTGTAACCTACGTTGTAGGCGATGGTCCAGTTGAAGTCGTTGGTAACGATAGGACGGGCAACGATGTTGAATTCGACACCGTAGTTCTCGAGGTCACCGATGTTGCGGTTGAGCATGTTGACGGTAGAGGAACCGGCGGGGATGGTGACATAGGAGAGGAGATCCTTGGTCTTGCGGAGGTACCAGTCAAACGAACCGCTGATGCGGTTGTTGAAGAATGCGAAGTCGATACCGGCGTTCCAGGTGGTGGTGGTCTCCCACTTCAGGTCGGGGTTGTAGCCCTTGAGGAAGTAAGAGGGAGCGTAGATGACTTTGCCGTCGGGACCTACTACGGGGTAGTATGAACCGGGGCCTGCGATGGAGTAGAGGGGGAGGTAGTTGCAGGTGGAACCTACTTCCTGCTGACCGGTCATACCCCAGCCGAGACGGAGCTTAAGGTCGTTGAGCCAGCCGCGGGTGCCTTCCATGAACGATTCGTCGATGATACGCCAGCCGAGAGCCACAGCGGGGAACACGCCCCAGCGGTTGTCCTTGGAGAAGCGCGAGGTGGCGTCGCCGCGAACGGTGGCGGTGAGCAGGTAGCGGCCTGCGAAGGTGTAGTTAACGCGACCGAAGAACGAAAGGAGCTGCAGATGCTCTTTATAGTGGTAGTTGCCTTCGGGGTCAACGATGTCGTTGGCGAAGTTCTGGCCGATTTGGGATTCGGTCGAGGGGTTGTAGTTGAGGGTGTAGACGCCGTTGGCGAACATGGGAGCGTTGAAACCTGCGGTTGTTGCGCGGCCGCCTTCCGAGTCGGCGCCATAGTGCCATGTCGAGAGGTAGTTGCGCTGCCAGGAGTAACCGGCGGTTACGTCGAGGTTAGATTTGATTTCCTCGAATTCCTTGCGGTAGTTGAGGTAGAAGTCGAGCAGGGTGTTGCTCTTGAACTGGTAGGTGTAGTTGGTGAAACCTGCACCATCCTTGCGGTGGCTCCAGTAGGTGTTGGGGTTACCGGCCTCGGTGGAGTCATTCTCGTCGGTCTTGCTCACGTCGTAACCGAGGTTGAGGTTGGCGTGGAGCTCGGGGAGGAAGTGGAAAGAGTAGTCGAGCTGCAGGTTGCCGTTGGAGCGATAAACCTTGGCAACGTCGTTGTGGCCTTCATAGTAGGAGACGGGGTTGCGGGTGCAGTTCTGGTTGATGGTGACTGTGCCGTCAGAACCGGTGTCCATCCAGGTGAAGAAGCCACCGGTGAGGTACTGCTGGTTGGTGTTGCCCACAACGGGGATGTTGGAGTAGACGGGCTTGGTGGGGTCCATTGCGAGGGCTGCGCCCACTGCGGCCTGATCGGTGAACTGGTTCTTGGCGTAGAAGCCGAGGACGTTGGCGTTGACCGACAGATGGTTGTCGAAGAATTTGGGAGTAAGGGAGAAGCCCACGGTGACGCGATCCATCTTGGTGCCCTTGAGGATACCGTTGGAGTTGGTGTAGGACACGTCGGCGCGGTAGGGAAGGATGCCGGCGGTGCCGCTGACGCTCAGAGAGTAGTCGGAGCTGACGGTGGTGCGGAGCACTTCGTCCTGCCAGTCGGTGTCGTAGATCTGGCCGTTGTAGCCCAGACGCTCGGGGTTGAGGTTGTTGTCGCGGACGAGGCTTTCGAACTCACCGGAGGAGAGAACGTCCCAGGTCTTGGCGGCGGTGTTGATATACATATTGGCGGCGAAGCTGACTTTGGGTCGGCCCGAGGTGCCTTTCTTGGTGGTGATGATGATCACACCGTTGGATGCGCGCGAACCGTAGATGGCGGTGGCGGAGGCGTCCTTGAGGACGGTCATCGACTCTACGTTGTTGGGGTTGATCATGGCGAGGGGGTTGCTCATACCCTTGACACCGGAGTTGTCGAGGGGCACACCGTCGATAACGATCAGAGGGTCGTTGGAAGCGTTGAGCGAGGAACCGCCACGGATGCGGATGTTGGCAGCGCCTTCGGGGCCTCCTGAGGTGGTCACAACCACACCGGGGGTCTGGCCCACGAGCATGTCCTGAACGGAAGTGGCGAGGCCGGCCTCAACTTCGTCGGGTTTGATGACGGCGACGGAGCCGGTGGCGTCCTGTTTCTTTACAACGCCGTAACCGATGGCTACGACTTCGTTGAGCATCACGGAGTTCTCCTTCATCTCAACGTTGATGGTTGTGCGGCCTTCGACGGGCACGCGCTGGGTGTCATAACCCACGTAGGAAACAACCAGCACACCTTCGGGAGCTACTTTGATGGTGTAGTTACCGTCGATGTCGGTAGATGCACCTGCTGTGGTTCCTTCAGCGAGCACGCTGGCGCCGATGAGCGGTTCACCGGAGGGATCGGTGACTGTACCGCTTACGGTAATTGACTGCGCGTTGACACCGATGGCCATCAGCAGTCCCACCATAAGAAATAGGAATTTCTTGGCGATTCCTGTTTGTGAATGTTTCATTTAAGGATAATTTGAAATTAATGATTTTTCAGGTGATTTCTTGTATCTTGCTTTTTCTGTGTTGTCACGTCTTGGCCGTGGGGGCACGAATGCCCGCGAAGCCGCTTTGGGAGCCTCACGGGGCGCCGCCAGGTGTGTTAAGATGATTTCCGTGATCGGGTGTAGCTTGGTATCAGATTTACCGGCCGGCTGTCGGCAAACGGGCCTTTTCGCGACCGCCCGGCGGTGAAAGGCCCTCAGGCCCCTACACGTTCTCATTAGAATCAACGGCAAAGGTATTAAAAATTATTAACAGTACAAGCCACTGTAGAGGAAAATCAGGCAATTTAACAGTTAAAAAATGTTAACTTTACAACTCCTGCCAAATTTCCTACCGCGCGACACTGCTTTTCAGCAGATTTTATGTCGGGTTTCTTTTCATTTTATTAACTTTGCACTCATTATATATATAGACAGTATAGCAAATGTCAGCAGAGACTCAACAGATACCCCCGTTGGCGCAGACGGTCGCTGCCCTGAGCGACCTCGACACCCTGCCCCAGATGTTTCACCACGGCACGTCCGATTCAAAGCTTCCGTCGGCGCCGGTGCTGCAGCAGATCATCGACCTGACACGTTCGGTGATTTTCCCGGGTTACTACGGCCGTTCGGCCATCGACCCCGACACTGTGGCCTACCACATGGGCACCCGCCTGGAGCGCCTCACCGGCCTGCTGACCGGTCAGATTGAATCGGGGCTATGCTTCGCCTGCGACGACGCACCCCGGACGAAAGGGGGTGCCACGGGGTGCGACCTCTGCCGCGAACGCGCCCGCCGGCTGGCGATGACCCTGGTGTCGCGTCTGCCCGAGCTGCGCCGCGTGCTGGCCACCGACGTGGAGGCGGCATATCTGGGCGACCCGGCGGCCCAGAGCCGCGGCGAGGTGATAGCCTGCTATCCCGCCATAAAGGCTCTCACCTGCTACCGTCTGGCCCACGAGCTGCACACGCTGGGCGTGCCCCTGATTCCCCGCATCATCACCGAAATGGCTCATTCCGAGACCGGCATCGACATTCACCCGGCGGCCACCATCGGCACTCATTTCACCATCGACCACGGCACGGGCGTGGTGATCGGCGCCACCTGCATCATCGGCAACCATGTGAAGATTTACCAGGGTGTGACGTTAGGCGCCCGCTCTTTCCCGCTCGACGAGGGGGGCAATCCAATAAAGAACAATCCGCGCCACCCGATAATAGAGGACAATGTGATCATCTATTCCAACGCCACCATCCTGGGACGCGTCACCATCGGCGCCAACTCGGTGATCGGCGCCAACGTGTGGCTCACCGCCTCCCTCCCTCCCAACTCCAAAGCCACCCTCCCAACTCCAAAGCTACCCTCCCCGCCTGATCCCTTGCGTTGAGCGGCGGGAGAGTTGAAAAAAAGTTACACGGCGGGGAGTTGAAAAAAGTTACACGGCGGCTGGAAAGCCGCCGCCCCATACAGCCCCCCTCCGCCCGCCTATAGGATGTAGGCCTGTGGAGCGGCGGCAGCTTGTGGGGGAGCGGCATTCTTGCCGCCCGTTATAAAATTTTGTTTTTAACCGCTGTTATAAAATTTTGTTTTTTACTGCCGTCAAATAGAAATTTTTGGAGGTTTATTAAACTTTTGGTAATTTTGTTGTTCAAAGGCTTGTGGAGCGGCGGCTTTCCTGCCGCCGACCAATATAAAAGCCATGGAGCGGCGGTTTTTAACCGCCGACCATTAAATAATATATAAATGTTGAGAAAAGCAGCGACAATAATTTTGGCGATGGTGCTGGCCGCGGTGGCCGCAGTCGCCGCCCCGCCTGCCTGGGAGGAGGTCACCACCCCCTCGCAGACGCTGGTGCAGTCGCTGCGCAGCGATGCCGACACTGAGGTTACGGTCAGCGACGGCTATATCTACATCCGCTCCAACCGTCCGCTCACGGTGCGCCTGTTCTCGATTCTCGGGCAGCAGATACATCAGGAGTCGGTGCCCGCGGGGCTGCACCGCCTGCGCATCAATGCCAAGGGGATTTATATTCTGCGTGCAGGCCAGACCACCGTTAGAGTCACCATCTAAGGTGATTTCCATATCCGGAAAATTGATAGGCTGTTAGAAAATTGATAGGCTGTTAGAAAATTGATAGGCGGCTGGAAATTGATAGGCGGCTGGAAAGCCGCCTCCCCATACTCCGCCTCCCCATACTCCGCCTCCCCATACACCCCTCACAACAACCTCGACATGCCCGGTTAGGCGGGCGGAGAGAGGCTGTGTGGAGCGGCGGCTTTCCAGCCGCCGTAATTTAGCCGTAATTTAGCCGTAATTTATTTTTCTAAACTATTCAGTTCCAGAGGGTGAGCTGTGTAGGAGGTAGGAGACGGAAGGTGAGACGGTGGTGGGGGGTGGCGCCGTGGGCGGCGATGGCCGCACGGTGGTCGGGGGTGGGGTATCCTTTGTTTACATCCCAATGGTAATGGGGGTAGTCGGCGTGGAGGCGCCGCATGATTTCATCACGGTGTGTTTTTGCAAGTATGGAGGCTGCGGCGATGTTGGCGTAGCGGGCATCACCCTTGACGAATGTGTGCCAGGAGAGCTGACGCCCGGCGGGATCAATGTAGGGATAGAAACGGTTGCCGTCGACGATTACCGACTCGGGACGCACCTTCAGAGCGTCGAGGGCGCGGTGCATGGCGGTGATGGAGGCGCGCAGGATGTTGAGTTCGTCGATTTCACGGGGTGAACAGATGCCCACTCCCCATGCCACGGCCTGCTCCTCGATGATGGGACGCAGAGCTTCGCGACGCCGCTCGGTGACCTGTTTGGAGTCGTTGAGCCATGGATGGCTGAACCCGTCGGGAAGAATCACCGCAGCGGCCACCACGGGACCTGCCAGGCAGCCGCGGCCCGCCTCATCGCATCCGGCCTCGAGCGTGCCGGGGGCAAAACATAGCTCCATCGGCATCATTTGCCCCCTTTGCCGATGGGGCGGCGGAACGATTTGCGGCGTTTGTGCTCGCGGGCGTCGAAATATTCCCACTGGCCGCGCACCTTGTTGTTGGTGAGCAGCTCGGGGTTGGTCTCGGCATGGATGAAACCGTGCTTGATATAGTAAGGGATGAGGTCGGCGAAGAGCAGCGCGTTGACACCCTTGTTCTGGTACTCCGGTTTCACGGCTATGAGGAGCAGATCCACATAGTCCGACTTGCCGCGCAGGGCCTGAAGCAGGTGCCACCAGCCGGTGGGGAACAGACGTCCGCGGGATTTCTGCAACGCGCGGGAGAATGACTGGATGGAGATGCCCACGGCCACAAGACGGTCCTGCTCGTCGACAACGAGGGTGAGGAACTCGAGATTGAGGATGCCCAGATAGATGCCGATATAGTAGTCGATCTGGCGCTGCGTGAGCGGGGAATAGCCATAGAGGCCGTCGTAGGCCTCGTTGATAAGGTCGAAAATGGCCTGGCCATACTGCTCCTTCACCTTTTTGCGGCTGGTGAACTTGAGCACGCGCAGATTGTTGCGCTGACGCACGATTTCGGCCACACGGGCATATTTCTCGGGGATTGCGGGGGGCACGGTCACCGCCATCTCCACCCACTCGGCGTCCTCCTCGAAGCCGAGGCGGCGCATGTGGTCGACATAGTAGGGACAATTGTAGATGGTGGCCATGGTGCCCAGCTCGTCATAGCCGAAGGTGAGCATACCCTCCTTGTCCATGTCGGTGAAACCCATGGGACCCACCATGGCATCCATGCCGCGCTGGCGTCCCCACTCCCCGATGGCGTCGAAAAGGGCGTCGCTCACCTCGGCGTCGTCGATGAAATCGAGGAAACCGAAACGCATGTCGCGGCGCCCCGTACGACCGTTGACGGTGCGGTTGATGATGGCGGCCACGCGCCCCACCGGTTTCCCGTCGCGGTAGGCCATGAAGCACTGCGCCTCACAGAAATCGAAAGCGGGGTTGATGTCGGGCGAAAGGGTGGCGAGGTCGTCGCGCACAAGTCCGGGCACATAGTAGGGGTTGCCCTCATAGAGGTCGTTGCCAAACTGCACGAACTTGCGCAGCTCGGAGCGGACGGGGGGAATCTGACGTATTTCTACACTCATCGTGTCAAGGATTTTACATTATTGGATAGCCGGCTGCGTTGGATAGCCGACTGCGTTATAGCGCCGGCTGACGGTAGGTGAGCCATGCCAGGAAGATGCAGAGCACCAGCAGGGCCATGATAATCACCAGATAGCGCCGGCGGGGCACACTGCCGCCGAGGTCGACCTTAAGTTCCTGCACATCGTGATAGCGCCGGCGGGGGTTGTCGGTGAGACAGCGTTGCACCACGCGCCGCAGATGGGGATCGCGGTTGTCCGCGGCGTCGAGCGCGGCCTGCAGCACCTTGCCGTAGTTGCGGATGTCGTCGCTGACGTCGGTACCGGTGAGATGCTCGCGCTGCTCGAAACCCACGTCGATGAGCTTGAGATTGCGCACATTCTCGGTGAAGATGATGGTCTCGGGGCGGATGGGGTGGTGCACGATGTGGTTCTCCTGGATGTAGGCGATGGCCTCGGGGAGCTGACGGATGATCTTGTCGAGGATAAGGTCGCTGACCTCACCCTTTTCGATCAGGCGGGCAAGCGAGTCGCCATAGACATCGTCGGTGATGATGGAGCGTCCGACACCGGGCACATCCTCCAGGTCGTTGATCATCACTATGTTGGGATGACAGAGGTTATAGCGCACGTCAAACTCCTGCCCGAGCATGGCCCGATACTTCGGGTCGTCGCGGTATTCGGGCCGGAGGGTCTTGAGCATCACCCATTTGCCGAATTTTCGGGCGGTGTAGACGTGGTAGAACTCCTCGTCCCATTCGGGGAGGTGCTCCACTTCGGTCCATTTCTCTTCGGGCTGCGGGGCAGGGGTGTTGGCGGGAGTGTCGGACATAGACGGGGGAGATTGGAATTATCGGGGTGAGAGGGATTCGGAGGCGGCCTTGCACCCGATGGCTATGGAGAGGATCTTGCGGGGCAGGTCGATATTGTTGTTCATGTTGGAGAAGCGCGAGGCGCCGACGCCGGCGGCAAACACAGGCACGGGCGAACCGGTGTGCTTGGTGGTGACGAAACCGAGACCCGACTCATTATTCATGATGTCGAACACGGTCTTGGTCAGGGGGGTGTACTGGCCGTAGAGGGTCACCTGGTCACCCTGATTGCGCCCTGCCATCATTTCCTCGAAATCCTTGCGGACCTGAGCCACCTCCTCGTCGGAGGGTGTGAAACTGCTCCACCAGCCGAGACGGTCGCGCAGCATCTGCTCCATATCGTCCCAGCCATAGATGCGGCGCGAGCGCAGCATGGCCTTGATCTCATCGTTGAAGGCATCTTTCGACATGCGCTGGCCGGCAGTCTTTTCGGGGAAAACATTGTAGCTGGAGGTAGTGTTACCCACGCTCATGCCGCCGGTCTCATGGTCGGCGGTGATGACGATGAGGGTCTCGTCGGGGTGGGCGAGCATCCAGTCGCGGGCAATGCCGATGCACTCGTCGAAAGCGAGCACCTCGCGGATCACGGTGCCACCCTCGTTGTTGTGGGCGGCATGGTCGATTTTTCCACCCTCCACCATCATGAACCAACGGTCGGGCGACGTGCGCTCGAGCTGACTGATGCATGCGCGGGTCATCTCGGGAAGGGTGAGCACGTCGGAGAGCGAGTCTACCACGTAGTAGCCCTGGGCGTTATCCTTGTTCACCACCACGAGGCGGTCGGCCTGCTCCTGCAGCCCCTCCTTGCCATAGGCGAGTTTCACCCCTTTGGCAGCCATGTAGTCCACGTTGTCGTTGAGCTTGCCATCCTTGCCGTCGAGTCCGGCCAGACGCTGTCCGGCAGCAAACTGATAGCCCGATTCGGCCAGCTGACGTGTGATTTCGTAGCGCTTGCTGCGGTTGTCGACATGAGCATAGAATGCTCCGGGAGTGGCATCGTCGAGGTCGACCGATGTGAGCACACCCACGCCCCAGCCGCGGTCGAACAGCACTTTGGCCACAGAAGTCACGGCAGTGGTGTCGGGGTTCATGCCCACCATGCCGTTGCGGGTCTTGACGCCGGTGGAGAGCGCCGTTCCGGCGGCAGCCGAATCGGTCACGGGCGAGTTGGCTGAATAGGTCTTGGCCATGGAGAACACGGGCAGGGAGGTCATCACCAGCGAAGTGTCCTGTCCGAGACACTGGGCCTTGTACCATGTGGTGTTGATCACATGGGGCAGACCCATTCCGTCGCCGATGAAATAGAAGATATAGCGGGGAGCCTTGGGGCCGCGGCATTCGGTGCCGGGCTTTTCGCAGTGGCTTTTTTTCTCTTTCTTAGGTTCGGCACTTGCCACGGCTGTCACCGCAAGGGCAAGCAGGGCCGAGATGATCACTTTGAATCTCATGGTTACTATGATATATAATTGGTTAGTATTCAGGAATCTTTATCGTTCATGGGAAGCATGGCGTCGATGACGCGGCGGTCGTTGCACAGGCGGGGCACCTTGCGCTGCCCTCCGAGCTTGCCGGTGGAGGCCAGCCAGCGGTCGAAAAGGCCTCGGCGGGCCTCGATGACCTCGGGAGGGTCGAGGAAGATGCCGCCCGAGCGCTTGGCCTGGTAGTCGGAGTTGACGCGCTGCAGCTCGGCATCGAGCACGCGGGCAAACTCCTCCACGCCGCCGCGAGGCCGGCGTGTGAACTCCACGAGCCACTGATGGCGGCCGCGGGTGCCGTCGCCGGCGTAGACGGGGGCGGCAGTGTAGTCGGCCACCTCGGCGCCGGTGATCTTCTGGACGGCGCTCATGGCCGCCTCGGCATTGTGCACCATCAGCTCCTCGCCGAATGCGTTGATGAAGCTGCGGGTGCGTCCGGCTACAGTCACCGTCAGAGGCGCCGTGGATTCGATTCTCACGGTGTCGCCGAGGCGGTAGCGCCACAGGCCGTTGGATGATGTGATCACAAGTTCGTAGACCTCTCCCGCGACGGTCTCCCAGGCGGGCACCGGGGCGGATGAGCTGTCGGCGGGGTCGGCGAACTCATAGAACACTTCGTTGCCCATCAGCAGACCCATGGGGGCGGCTCCGGGCTGATCCTGCACGGCGAAGAACCCTTCGGAGGCGTTGTAGTTCTCCCAATAGCGCATGCGTCCGGCGTCGGTGATGCGGGCATACTGGGGGCGGTAAGGGCCGAAGGCTATGCCGCCATGGAAAAACACCTCGAGGTTGGGCCACACGTCGTGGATGTTGCCGGCGCCCGAGGCTTTCAGCACCTCGCGCAGCACTGTCAGGAACCACGACGGCACACCGGAGATGGAGCGCACATCGGCCCGGAGCGATGCCTCGACCAGCCGCGGCAGTTTCTGCCGCCAATCCTCCATGAGGGCCACCTGCTTCGAGGGGATGCGGAAGATGTTGACAAGAGGGTTGATGCGGTCGATGAGCGAGGCCGACAGGTCGCCGACCTTCACTCCGGGGCGCAGCCCAACGATTTCGTTGGCATAGCTGCCGCCGAGAATGAAGTTGCGGCCGCCGAAAACGCGGCTGTCGGGGTGGTGATGCAGATACGACGCGAACGCGTAGGCCGCGCCGGCATAGTGGCATCCCTGCAGCGACTGCGGCGTCAGCGGTATATATTTGCTTTTACCCCCGGATGTGCCCGACGACTGGGCGTAGCGGTCGCAGCGGCCAGGCCAGAGCACGTCGCGCTCGCCGCGGAGCATGCGCTCCACTTCGGGGCGGAAGGCCTCGTAACCGGCGGCGGGCACCCGCGCAGCGAAAGCGGCATAGCTCTCGCTGCCGTCGATGCCGCGGGCGCGTCCCCAGACGGTGCGTGCGCCCTGCCGCAGCAGTCGCCTCAGGGTGGCGCGCTGCGAACCCTCCACGTCGCCGCGGAGCCGTTGCTCGCGGGCGTAGATGGCATGCATCAGGGGTTTGCACAGTGGGGATAGGTTGATCATTGCTTACAAGGGGGAGAGAGATTACTTGCAGGAGAGAGCGTATTTGCGTATACGGGTCACTTGCGGGTGGTGCGACGGGCGGGACGGCGCGGGCGGGCCTCCTGCGAGGCCATGATGGCACGCACCTCCTCGAGGGTGAGAGCCGCGGGGTCGGTCACCGTCTTGGGTATCTTGTAGTTGGTCTTGTCGCAGGCGATATACACTCCGTAGCGGCCATTGAGAATCTGCACCGATGGGTCCTCGGGGAAGCTCTTGATCAGACGGTTGGCCTCCTCGCGGCGCTTGGCCTCGATGAGTTCCACGGCCTCCTCCTGGGTGAGATGGGCGGGCGACATGCCGGCGGGTATCGACACGAATTTGCCGTCATATTTCACGTAGGGGCCGAAGCGGCCGATGGCCACGGTGACAGGCTTACCCTCATACTCGCCGAGGTTGCGGGGGAAGTCGAACAGGCGGAGCGCCTCCTCAAGGGTGATGGTGCTCACGCTCTGCCCCTTGAGCAGCGATGCAAACTGCGGTTTCTCTTCGCCATCGCCGTCGCCGAGCTGTATCATGGGGCCGAAGCGGCCGATTTTCACCGACACGGGGCGGCCTGTGGCGGGATCGGTGCCGAGCACGCGTTCGCCCACCTTGTGCTCCAGGCGCATGTTCATGGCGCTGTCGACCTCGGGGTGGAACCCTTCGTAAAAATTCTTTATCTCGTTGTGCCAGGGGAGCCGGCCCTCGGCTATGGAGTCAAATTTCTCCTCCACCTGCGCGGTGAAGTTATAGTCGAGGATATCGGGGAAATATTCGGTGAGGAATTCGTTGACCACCTCGCCGACGTCGGTGGGCACCAGTTTGCCCTTCTCCGACCCTACGGTCTCGGTGCGGTGGCTCTCGGTGATTTTGCCTCCGGCGAGAGTGAGCACGGCGAAATCGCGGGGTGTGCCCTCCTTCTCCCCTTTCTCCACGTAGCCGCGCTGCTGGATGGTGGAAACGGTGGGGGCGTAGGTCGACGGACGGCCGATGCCCAGTTCCTCCATCTTCTTGACGAGCGAACCCTCGGTATAGCGGGGCGGCTGCTGGGTGTAGCGCTGCAGGGCGGTCATGGTGTCGAGCGTCAGCGCCATCCCCTTGTTCATGGCGGGGAGAATGCCCTGACGGTCGGTGTCGTCGGTCTGGGAGGAGTCGTCGGCACCCTCCATATACACTTTCAGGAAGCCGTCGAAACGCACTGTTTCGCCGCTGACGGTGAAACGGGCGCCGCTGCGGCGGGCGGTGATCTCCACGGTGGTTTTCTCCATCTCGGCGTCGGCCATCTGCGATGCCACGGCGCGCTTCCATATCAGCGCATAGAGGCGCTTCTCCTGAGGTGTGCCGTCGATGGTTTTCTGGTCGACATAGGTGGGACGGATGGCCTCGTGGGCCTCCTGAGCGCCTTTCGACGAGGTGTGGTAGTGGCGCTGATGCAGGTAGCCGGCGCCCATGTCGGCGGTGATTTCGCGTCCTATGGCCTCCACAGCCAGCTGGCTGAGGTTGAGCGAGTCGGTTCGCATATATGTGATATGGCCGGCCTCGTAAAGCTTCTGTGCTATCATCATGGTTTGCGACACGGTGAAGCCCAGGCGGCGGGCAGCTTCCTGCTGCAGCGTGGAGGTGGTGAAAGGGGGTGCGGGCGACTTTCTGATCGGGTGGACGGCCACGTCGGTCACCTCATAGGTGTCGGCCGAGGCGCCCTGCAGCAGCTTGCGGGCGGCTTCGATGTCGGCCAGGCGCACCGAGAGCACGGCGGGCACTTTCTCTCCGCCGGGCAGGGTGAAATCGGCTGTGACGCGGAAATATTCCTCGGGGCGGAACGCCTTGATCTCGTTCTCGCGCTCCATGACCAGACGGGTTGCCACCGACTGCACGCGGCCTGCCGACAGCGCCGGCTTGATCTTTTTCCACAGCACGGGGGAAAGCTCAAAACCCACTATGCGGTCGAGCACGCGGCGCGCCTGCTGCGCGTCGACCAGATTCAGGTCGATTTCGCGCGGATGCTTTATGGCGTTCTCGATGGCCGGGCGGGTGATTTCGTGGAACACAATGCGGTGGGTGTTCTCAGGCTTGAGTTTCAGCACCTCGAACAGGTGCCATGCTATGGCCTCTCCCTCGCGGTCCTCATCGGAAGCCAGCCACACGGTCTGCGCCTCCTTGGCATTCTTTTTAAGGTCGGCCACAAGCGCTTTCTTGTCGGCCGGTATCTCATATTCGGGTTCGAAGTCCTTGTCGATGTTAATGCCGAAATTCTTCTTCTTGAGGTCGCGGATATGTCCGTAGCTCGACATCACCTTGAAGTCGGGTCCGAGATATTTTCCGATTGTCTTGGCTTTTGCAGGCGACTCCACGATCACCAGGTTCTTCAACATGCTGCTTAGGTTTTTATATAGTTAATGTGTAGCCCCGCCGGGGGCTACCTCACCAATTTGGGGGCAAAATTACAAAAACAATGTTAAAATTCCACCCCGATTAACGCTTTTTTGTCTTATATGCCAACAAAAATGCCCCCGGACATGTTCGGTGCTCACTAAAATCGCTATATTTGCATCTCAGAGACAGTTTCGCGATTGTTGAGCAACTCTCTTGCCATTTTTTAACGACAGTCTTCACAGCCATGCACGATTTCTTCGCTTATATCTACCAGCAGATCAATGCCCCGGAAGTCAACGTCCTGGGCGCCGTGTTCAAACTCTTCATCGCCATGGTGCTCGGCATCCTCGTGGGGTTCGAGCGCAAACGTAAGGGGCAGATTGCGGGCGTCCGCACCTTCGCACTGATTTCCATGGGGTCATGCATGGCCATGCTGCTGTCGATCTACGTGCCTCAGGAATATCTCGGCCTGAAAAACGGCGATCCCGGCCGCATCGCCGCCCAGGTGATCACCGGCATCGGCTTCCTCGGCGCCGGCGCCATGATCCACATGCGCGGCTCGGTGCGCGGCCTCACCACCGCCGCCGGCATCTGGATGACAGCCACCATCGGCATGGCTGTAGGCGTGGGCATGTATCTCACATCGGTGATCGCCACACTTATGATTCTCTTCATCCTGGCTACTTTCCAGATCTATGAAAGCCGCGTCAACATCGGCCAGGAAAACCGCATGGTGAAAATGCTTGTAAAAGGAATCGTGACCGACATCACCCCCTACCGCGAAGTCTTCAACCGCCACAACGTGCACCTCTCCACATATTTCCTCAACTACGACTACACAGCCGACACCACCGAAATCACATTCAACGTGCTTGCCCCCTCACACCGCAACTATCTGCCCATGTTTCAGGACCTACGTATAGTGCGCTCCACCATGTCGCTCACCCTCTCGTCGCAATCCTGACACCCCTCCCTCAACACAGTGCACAAAAAACACCCATCTATAAAAGGCACAAAAAAAGGGGTAAGCTATCTACATCGCACCGCTCAACCCCCTACCGTTGCTTCGATCAAGACCTGGCGGAGTTCAGGGGGAGCTGGTCGTGTAGGACTTACCCGGCCACAAAGTTACTACATTTTTCCCATCCTCCAAAATTTTCTTCACTTTTCTATTTCAAATTTTTTTACGAACTTTACAGCGTATAATCTGATCATAACCAGATAGCAGAATCTGATCATAACCAAATAACTCAATCATAACCAAATGAAAAGAATATTTTTATCCGCGTTACTGTCCGTTTTGTGCCTTATAGCGAGCGCAATAGACATCAGCGACATCAACATCCGCGATCCGTTTATCCTTCCCGTACCTGACAAAGGGGTATACTACATGTACTGCACGTCGACAGTCAACGACAGCAATGGCCGGGAGCGTGGCGGTGTGGCGGTCTACAAGAGTAAGGACCTCAAGAACTGGGAGGGCCCCGTGCAGGTTTGCTCGATTCCCGACAACAATCTGCTCACAGGCCCAATCTGGGCACCGGAGGTGCACTGCTTCAATGGCAAATACTATCTTTTCGCCACGATCAACAGCGATGTGGAATGGCGCAAAGCCGATCCGGGCTTCGCTAAATTTCTGTTCCGCGGCACTCAGATTTTCCATGCCGACTCGCCTGAGGGTCCGTTCGAGGCCTTCTCGCCCCGAACACATACTCCTTATGACTGGATGGCTCTCGACGGCACGCTGTGGGTGGAGAATGGCAAGCCCTACATGATTTTCTGCCACGAATGGGTGCAGATGAGCGACGGCACAATGGATATTGTGGCTCTCGAAGATGACCTTTCAGCTCCCAAAGGATTGCCGATGCGGCTTTTCAATGCCTCGGCTGCTCCATGGGCGCGGCCTGTCTGCAATGACCGCAACAACAATCCATGCTATGTGACCGACGGATGTTTTCTCTATCGCACCAAAACCGGGAAGCTGCTTATGATATGGTCGAGTTTCACTAACGAGAACAACTATGCCATAGGTATAGCCGAATCGACAACAGGGTCGGTACTCGGGCCGTGGCGCCAGCAGGAGCAGCCTCTCTTCATGGAAAACGGAGGGCACGGCATGATTTTCAAACGGTTCGACGGACAGCCCTGTGTTGTCCTCCATCAGCCCAACTCCCCGGGCGGAGCCGAACGCGCCAAGATATTCGAAATCGAGGATCTCGGCAACACCCTGAAAATAAAATAACTCTTTGTGCGCCACTGTCAGGTAACATTTATTATTTAACAAGCTCTTAATTTATAGGCGGTAAAAAACCGCCGCTCCATGGCCTCCATACGTCTGCACCAAAACAAGGGTTGCGTAACATCAACTCTGTTATCAGGCGCGCGGGCACCCCCATGGAGCGGCGGTTTTTAACCGCCGACCAAAGAGGGGGCGGGCGCGAACTCTATGAGGGGGCAGATTGTTTTCATTATGTGCACACCTCTGATGCCGGAGGCGGTTTTCCGATTGATGCCGGAGGCGGTTCCTCCAATGGTGTCAAGACCGTTTTTTCGACCTTAAAGCCAAAAATTGGCCAGTTTTTCGCATTTCGGCCATCACGGGTTTGCAGCAAAAGTCACTTTACGTAACTTTGCCCTTGTCATCATGTTCAACTATTTATCCGTTAACAATATGCGTCGTTTTTGCGTGGCCGCCATCCTCTGCGTGGCGGCTCTGACACCCTCGCTTGCCCAGACTTACTCCCTGGAGGATTGCCGCAGGCTGGCTCTGCGCAACAACAAAGAGGTCATGACCCGCCGCGAGAACCTCAAAAAGGCCGAATACACCCGCAAGGAGGCTCGTGCCGCCTATTTTCCGGCTCTCGATTTCGCCGGAGGCTACATCTACAATCAGAAAGACATTTCGATTTTCGACTCCGATCAGCTGTTGCCGGTGAAGAATTTCGATCTGCGCACGCAGAGCTACGAGTTTTCCGTAGTGAAGAACCCCATGACCGGCGAACCCATTAAGGGCCCCAACGGAGAGTATATCCCCGAGCAGGTGGCATATCTCCCGAAGGAGGCTATGACCTACAACATCCACAATGTGTTTTTCGGCGCCGTGACGCTCACGCAGCCCCTGTTTATGGGTGGAAAGATTGTGGCGCTGAACAAGATGGCATCGCTGGGCGAGGAGATCGCCGACAATCTGTATGCCAACGAGGAGCAGAACGTGATCTATTCGGTCGACGCGGCCTACTGGACCGTGGTGTCGCTCAAAGCGAAAAAACTGCTGGCCGAAAGTTATATCCAGTTGCTCGACACGCTGCTCTATGATGTCGACTGCATGGAGCGGCAGGGCGTGGCCACCCGCGCCGACCGCCTCAACGTGGAGGTCAAGCGCAACCAGGCCAACGTTGATCTCACGAAAGTCGACAACGGGCTGGTGCTCTCGCGCATGGCCCTGGCGCAGGTGTGCGGTCTGCCGGTCAACTCCGACATGCAGGTGGCCGACGAGTCGACGCTCGAGGCCGATCCCCACGCCGAGGTGGCCACCAGCTACGACATGGAGAATGTCTATGCCGCGCGTCCCGACCTGCGTGCGCTAACCCTCGCCACCAAAGTCGAGGGGCAGAAAGCCAATGTGGCCCGCGCATCCATGATGCCGCAGATTGCGCTGATGGCCGACTATATGTTCACCAACCCCAACTTGTTCGACGGCTATAAGCGACGTTTCAACGGCCAGTTTCAGGTGGGCGTGATGGTTAAGATTCCCATATGGCACTGGGGCGGCAACTACTATGGCTACAAGGCCGCCCGCTCGTCGGCCGTCATCTCGCAGCTCGCCCTGCAGGATGCCCGCGAAAAAATCAATCTGCAGGTGAGTCAGGCGGCTTTCCGCGCCGACGAGGCTCTGAAAACCTACAATATGTGCCGCAGCAACATCGCTGCCGCCGACGAGAATCTGCGTTGCGCCACCGTCGGATTCCACGAGGGTGTGATGACCGTTACCGATGTGATGGCCGCCCAGACCGCATGGCTCAAGGCCCACAGCGAGAATGTCGACGCCATAGTCGACGTGCAGCTCTGCGACGTATACCTCAACAAGGTGCTCGGGCGCCTCTCCGTGGCCCGGTAGACAATGTGCGCCCTGCCCGGGCACAATCCTATCTCCCCTATCAGCTAACTGTTATAACCAAACATATATGGCAACCTCATATCCCTCAGAAGAGAAAAAAGAGAACCGCCGGCTCATGCTGGCCATGGGCGGCGTGGTGTTCGCCGTGGCCGTGCTCGCCATCATTGGTTTCCTGTTTATCAACAAACCTGCCGAAATATTGCAGGGGCAGGCCGAAGCCACATCGGTGCGCGTCTCGGGCAAACTCCCGGGGCGCATTCTGGAATTCTATGTCACCGAAGGGCAGATGGTGCACAAGGGCGACACCCTGGTGCACATCCACTCCTCGCTGGCCGAAGCCAAGATGGAGCAGGCCCGCAGCATGGAGGACGCCGCCAGTGCCCTCAACAAAAAAGTCGACTCCGGCACCCGTCCGCAGATAGTGCAGAGCGCGCTGGAAGTGTGGAAGCAGGCCCAGGCCGCCGAGGAAATCGCCGCCAAAACCAACAAGCGAATGGAGGCGCTCTATGCCGACGGCGTGATTTCCGCCCAGAAACGCGACGAGGCCCAGGCTGCATATCAGGCAGCCACCGCAGCCTCGGCTGCCGCCCGCAGCCAGTATGAGCTGGCCAAAATCGGACCGCAGAGCGAGGACCGCACCCAGTCGGCCGCCATGGTCGGCGTGGCCCGCGGCGGTGTGGCCGAGGTGCAGGCTGTGCTCGAGGACCAGTATCTCACAGCTCCCTGCGACGGCCAGATCGACGTGATCTTCCCCCACGTGGGCGAACTGGTGTCGCTGGGCGCACCGATCATGAACGTGCTCCGCATCGACGACAAATGGGTCACCTTCAACGTCCGCGAAGACCAGCTGAAAAACTTCACCATGGACAAGGTGTTCAAAGTCTACATCCCCGCCCTCGACAAGGAGGCCAAGGTGAAAATCTACTATGTCCGCGACATGGGCGCCTATGCCACATGGCACGCCACAAAAACCACCGGCGACTGGGATTCCAAGACCTTCGAGGTCAAGGCCCGCCCCGAGGAGCAGCTCCCCGACCTGCGCCCCGGCATGACAGTAATCTACAAAGAATAATAATCCTCACGCCATAACGAGCAATAATTCCAACGATAATGTTATCCGTAGTCCGCAGAGAAATCGGTCGTCTGACATCGCGCCCCGTCTACCTCGTGGCGATGGTGCTTGTGCCGGTGTTCATCGCCTTCTTCTTCGTGGGCCTGCTCAACCCCGGCCTGCCGCTTAAAGTGCCGGCAGCCGTGGTCGACCTCGACCATTCGCAACTCTCGCGCAAGGTGACCCGCTCGCTCGACGCCATGGAGCTGATCGATGTGGCCGCAAAGCCCGAAAGCTACCACGAAGCGATGCAGATGGTGCAGGAGGGGCGCATCCTCGGTTTCCTGATGATACCCGAGAATTTCGAACGCGAGGCTGTGGCAGGACGCGGACCGGTGATCACGTACTACTACAACCTCTCGATCTACGTGCCTGCCTCGCTGATGTTCAAGGGGTTCAAGACCATGGCCGTGACCACCTCGGGCGCCGTGGTGCAGACCAATCTGACGGCCGCCGGCGCCCCCGATTATCTATCGTCCGTGGCGCTGCAGCCCATCACCGTAAATATCCACCCGCTCGGCAACCCCTGGCTGAACTACAGCTACTACCTCTGCCCCTCGTTTATCTTCGGCGTCCTGCAGCTGATGATATTCATAATGACCACTTTCTCCATCACTCAGGAAATAAAATACGGCACTTCGCCGCAATGGCTCGGGAGCGCCGGAGGCCGCATAGGCACCGCCCTGGTGGGCAAACTCCTGCCGCAGACGGTGATCTGGACCATCCTCGGCCTGGGCATCAACGCCCTGATGTTTCGCTGGAACCACTTCCCCATGAACGGTTCCATGGCGTGGTTCAACGTAGGCATGCTGCTCTACGTGATCGCCTGCCAGAGTTTCGCGGTGATCATCTGCGCCATACTGCCCAATCCGCGCCTGGCGCTGACGGTCAACTGCCTCACCGGCATCCTCTCCTTCTCGCTCGCCGCCATCTCCTTCCCCACGCAGGCCATGTATGGCGCCGTGGCCATCTTCAGCGACATATTGCCAATGCGATGGTATTTCCTGATCTATTCCGATCTGGCGCTCAACGGTCTGCCGCTCTACTACCCGCGCATGTACTTCGTGTATCTGCTCATCTTCCCGTGTCTTGCCGTCGTGGCGGCTCCACTGATGAAAAAAGCGCTCAAAAAACCCGTTTACGTGCCCTGAGACGGTCGCAAACACTTCAACCTGTAAAGTTCCATGCTCAAACGTCTGTTCGCCTCTCTGAAGCTCTGGTGCGTGGAAGCCGCCCGCAACTTCCGCCACGAGATCACGATCATATTCACCGACCCGGCGGTGATGATATTCTTTTTCCTCCTCCCGCTGGCCTACCCCGTCACCTACTCGCTGATCTACAACACCGAGGTGACGCGCGAAATGCCAGTGGCCGTGGTCGACAACTCGCGCACTGCCCTGTCGCGCGAGTTCACACGCCACGCCGACGCCACCGAAGCCATCAGCATCTACGGCTACGCCAAGGATATGGAGGAGGCTCGCCGCTGGATGGCCGAAAAGAAGGTGTTCTGCATTCTTGAGATTCCCCGCGACTATGCCAGGGATCTGGGGCGTCTGGAACAGCCGCAGGTGCAGTTCTACTGCGACATGACCCTGCTGCTGCGCTACCGCACATTCATCTCCTCTATCACCGAACTGCAGATCGCCACCGGCGCTCAGCTGCGTCAGGCGGCTCTCGATCCCATGGGATTTCCCGGCAACGGCGCCCCGTCGCAGGTTTCCAACGTGGGATTCGCCTTGGGCGACACACAGCAGGGATTCGCCTCGTTCATCATCCCCGGCATCGTAGTGCTGATTGTGCAGCAGTCGATGCTGCTGGGCATCGTGATGATAGGAGGAACGCGCCACGAGGTGCGCCGCCGCCTGCTCGGCCCCGAGCCTCAGTCGGCGCTGTCGCCGCGGTCGCTCTCGCGCTACTGGTCGGCGCTCGAGCAGGACGCACAGGGAGCCTCCCCCTCGGCTCAGATCGTCGGACGCGCGCTGGCCTACACCATCATCTATATGCCCGCTGTCATCTACGTCTTCCACTACGTGCTGTCGTGGTTCAGCTATCCCCACGAAGGAGAAGTGATAATGTATTTCACATTCATCCTGCCAATGCTGCTGGCATCGGCCATGTTGGGCCAGACACTCAATCTGATAGCCCATGAGCGCGAGGCTTCGTTTGTGATAGTGGTGTTCACCTCGGTTATCTTCCTCTTCCTCTCGGGTCTCACATGGCCCCGCTACGCCATGAACAGCATCTTCACATGGATGGGCGATCTGGTGCCCGCCACAGCCGGCATCGACGGCTTCGTACGCATCAACTCAAACGGCGCTCCCCTTGGATTGCAGACCTCCAACTGGACCCACCTGTGGCTGCTCACCCTCCTCTACACCGTCACCGCATACTTCGTCTGCCGCCATCTCACCCGCACCGCCCGCCGCACAGCATCTTGTTCTTAACGGCGACCGGAAAGCTGTAATATATGATACGGCGGTTAGAAACCGCCGCTCCATGCTGCCTCTCTCCGCACGCCTGCTGCACAGCCTGTACTGACGTATGGGGGCTGCATGGAGAGGAGGTTTTTAACCTCCTGCATTTAAAGCCTGTATTTAAGGACAATACTTTAAAAACAATACTAAAAAAATGAGGATGCACCGGTTCATGATGCATCCTCATTCTTTATCTGATTGGGAGGGGAGATGTTACTTCACGTAAATCTTGGAGACGGTGGCACCCTGACGTTTGATCACGAGCTGACCGGGTGCGGGATTCACTACGCGCTGACCCTGGAGATTGAACAGCTCGGCGGGAGCGTCGTCGGCGCTGTCGGAGAGGATGTCAGCTACGCCGGCATTCTCGGGGAGAACCACTTTGAATGCGTTGTTGACATTGGCGTCATACCAACGGGCGTTATCATAGTTAAGTTCGCGGGCACGGAGCGCATTCGCGGGGAAGGTGATGGTGCGGTCATTCAGCTTGCCGAATGTGGTGATTTCAGCAGGATCGGTACCCTTGGAGAGCGCCTGGAAAGCATAGGAGGTGACAGCCATTGCACCGTCGCCAAGTTCCCAGCCGATAGGAGCCTCCTCGACATATACCTGCTCGGGATTCGAGGCATTGATGTAGAGATAGTGGTTGTGGCTACCCTGGTGCTTGCTCTGTGCAGCGAAAGCATAGGGATCGGCATAAGGGTTGACAAGGCGGTAGTAGCCGGGGGTCTCGTTGTTTACCTCGATTGTGACACTGCGCTCGGTGTCTTCGTGTTTGTTGTAGATGGAGGCCACGATGTCGTCGGTGAAGAGGGCTTTGCCCTCGAGAGTTGTCCACTGGTCGGCGTTATCGTTGACAACATAGAACAGTGAGCGGATTCCATTCAACACATTGTTGTCGGCATCGACGGTTACGGCGAACAAAGTCCAGATGCCTTCTTTCTGGCCATTCAGATTGATCGACAGCGAGTTCTGGTCTTTGGTCCAGCCCTGACCCTTGGAGGCTACGTAGCTGTAATTATCTTCCGACGCGGAGAATTCACCCGGCAAGAACATGGTTTTGTAGTTCTCCACATCGGCGCCCAAGGTGAAATCAAGTGAGAATTTGTTTTCGTCGGCGCAGCTTGTGTGCTTTACATCTATCGAGTAGTCCTTATCATCGGCACCGGGAAGCAGAAGTTTGAATGCACCATATTTGTTACCGAGATAATTTTCACCGTTGATCGAGATCAGCATATCGTAGTAGGTGTTGCCACTTAATGAGAATGTAGGATCAGAGAATTTGAATACGTTGTTTTCAAATTCCCCGAAACATCCGGGGACAGCGCTCAGTACCAAATCGAGACCATTGCCGTCGATCAGACCCTCTGCCTGAGATTTTACCAATATAGGGGCATTGTCCTCAAGGTCGATAAGACCCGAGTTAAAATTCTTGATGTAGAATTTGTTGCCGTCGACTACCTGGAAATAGATGGGTTCGGCATTTTCGGCATCGTAAGAGAAAATAGTCGGATTCGCGTCGGCGAGAACCTTGTAGGGGTTGTCCGCACGGTAAAGCCCTTCGGTAGTGGTGCTCTTGTAGACGTTTGTCGTGAGCGAGAGATAGTCCTTAACACCATAAACGCAGACAATGAGGCCTTCGCGGAATTCGGAAGAGCCGACTTCCTCCCATCCCTGGTTGATAATATCATCGATCAGAGCTTTTGTCGACTTGGACGCGCGGGCCGGGCATTGCCCAGCATGGCTATCTGAGCTTCTTCCACGTGCTGCGAACGGACGAGAACAGGGGTTGAGCTTGAAGCAGTGGCCGAGACTGCTTTGAGCTGACTGGCGACAGGCAGCGCCGCCGATGCAGCGGCGACTGTCAGGAGCCCGAGAATAGTTGAGTACAATCTTTTCATAGAAATCTCCTTTTGATTGATAAAATGATTGTCACGTAACTGATTAAAACAATTTCGACCAGTTACTTGGTTTATTGTTTGTTTGAAAAGAATAACGAATTTAGCACAGTTTCTTAATGCACCCTGTTTTTATCAGAAGTCGCAAATGTATGTAATTATTTTTGATTTGTCAAAAAAATTTGTATAAATTTCAAAAAAATCTTTAAAACAGCTATCCCAAAATTTCTTTAAGCATGACATAGCAAAAGAGGATGCAGCGGGCAATCCGCTGCATCCTCTTTTATAAATATCTGTAATATAGTATATTAGCAGTTAAACGCTCTAAGTTTTATTCTTCGCCGGTGCTGAATTCGTTGAGGCTGTAGCCCATGCGTTCAGCCATGCGGGCAAACATCTCGGGGGTGTTGAGCAGCAGGGGCGAGCAGAGGCCGTCGGCGGTCTCCTCCCAGATATGGTGGAGTTCTTCCTTATATCGACCGAAGTCGGCGATGGGGCTGCGGGCCACGCCGCTTTCGGCAGCAGCCTTGGCGATGGCGGGCGACACGGATTCGAGCAGACGGGGATCCATGGGTTTGGGGAGGATATATTTGCGGCCGAAAGCCATGTCGGGGTCGTTGTAGGCAACCTTGATGGCGTCGGGCACCTCGGTGCGTGCCAGAGCGGCGATAGCTTTGGCGGCGGCCAGCTTCATATCCTCGTTGATGCAGCGCGCACGGCAGTCGAGGGCGCCGCGGAAGATGTAGGGGAAGCCCAGCACATTGTTGATCTGGTTGGGATAGTCGCTGCGGCCGGTGGCGAAGATGATGTCGTCGCGCGAAGCCATGGCTTTGTCATAGGCTATCTCGGGATCGGGGTTAGCCAGGGCGAACACGATGGGGCGTTCGTTCATCGACTGCACCATCTCGACGGAAACCACATCCTTCACCGACAGACCGAGGAACACGTCGGCACCCACCATGGCCTCGGCCAGAGTGTGGAGATCGCGGTCGGTAGCGAATTCACGTTTCTGGGCGTTCAGACCCTCGCGGTCTTTGCGGATCACGCCGCGCGAGTCGACCATCACGATGTTTTCGCGACGCACGCCAAGCTTGTTGTAGAGACGTGTGCAGGAGATGGCGGCGGCACCGGCGCCATTGACCACCAGACGCACATCCTCGAGTTTCTTGCCCTGGATTTCGACGGCGTTGAGCAGACCGGCGGCCGAGATGATGGCAGTGCCGTGCTGGTCGTCGTGCATCACGGGAATGTCGAGCTCGTCGACAAGGCGGCGCTCGATCTCAAAGCACTCGGGAGCCTTGATATCCTCGAGATTGATACCGCCGAAAGTGGGAGCCAGCGCCTTTACGATCTGGATGAATTTCTCGGTATCCTTTTCGTTGATTTCGATGTCGTAGCAGTCGATGCCTGCGAAAATTTTGAAGAGCACGCCCTTGCCCTCCATCACGGGTTTGCCGGCCTCGGGACCGATGTCGCCCAGACCGAGCACGGCAGTGCCGTTGGAGATCACGGCAACGAGGTTGCGGCGGTTGGTGTAGTCCCACACTTTCTCCACGTTATCCTTGATTTCGAGACAGGGATAGGCCACGCCGGGAGAATAGGCCAGCGAGAGGTCGCCGGGAGTGCGGTAAGGTTTTGTGGGCACCACCTCGAGTTTGCCGGGACGCGGCTTGTTGTGATACTCGAGGGCCATTTTCTTTAGAATTTTGTCCATATAGATGAATGTTTTTTGAAAGCCGTGCCGCGGAGCTTCGCGCCGGGCGGCACCACTTTCCGGTTTAGAGAATCCTTGCTTAGTAGGAGATCAGCGATGTCACTTCCACATTGTCGGGGAGCACCTTGCGGCCATTGAGCGCGGTGAGTTCGATGATGAAGTTCACGTAGATTTTCTTGGGATGCATGCGGCGCACCAGTTCCACGGCGGCAGCCATGGTGCCTCCGGTGGCGAGCACATCGTCGTGAATCACCACAATGTCATCCTCGGTGATGGCGTCGCGGTGGATTTCGATGGTGTCGGTACCATACTCCTTGTCGTACGAGGCCGAAAGAGTGTCGGCGGGGAGCTTGCCCGGTTTGCGCACAGGCACGAATCCTGCGCCGAGTTCGAAGGCGAGGATCGAGCCGCCGATAAAGCCGCGGCTCTCGATGCCCACCACCTTGGTGACACCCTTGTCGCGATACATCTGCGAGAGATCCCATCCGATGATGTGGAGGGCACGCGGATCCTTGAACACAGTGGTGAGGTCCTTGAACACGATCCCTTTGCGAGGGAAATCATAGACGTCGCGGATGCGTTTCTTGATATATTCCATGATCTGGTTTATTTTTGCTTTTGAGAGATGATATGTTTATGAGAGATGATATGTTGTTTAATGCGGACAGTTTGAGAGGGAGCTTGCTTAAAGTTGCGGTTTAACCAAAGTTGATGCCGGAGTTGAAGCGGCGGGGTGTAACGCTCTGGAATCGGGCAGGTTGCAGAGCTTTTGTTCCACGTGGAACAATTTAGCATTCACTCCGTATGCGAAATTGTTACACAACCGCGGCAGCTGCGGAATCAGCGCCCCGAGAGCAACAACAGTATGTTGATGTCGGCCGGCGACACGCCCGGAATTCTCGATGCCTGCCCCACATTGAGCGGACGGATACGGGAGAGTTTCTGGCGCGCCTCGATCGAGAGAGCCGTGATGCCGTCGTAGTCAAACCGATCGCCCAATGGCACCTGATCGAGCCGATGGAGCTTCTCGGCAAGGGCGGCTTCGCGACGGATATAGCCGTCATACTTCATGAGCACCTCGGCGGCCTCGACGATTTCGTCGCGCCTGTCAGCGGGCAGTTTTGCTATTTCGTCGGCCAGCGGTTTCACCACTGCGGAGAGAAGTTTCAGCGAGAGAGCGGGACGGAGCAACAGCGCCGACAGCCGGCAACCTTCGCGTAGCGGAGCGAGCGGAAAGCCGTTGGGGTGCGGATGCTCCACACCCTCGACCGGGCAACCGAGCTGCTGCAACTGCGATGGCGTGAGAGCCTCGATCGCGGCATTGATCAGGGCCGGTTTCACCGAAAAACCGGATATGAAAGAGATAAGCGAATCGCGCAGGCGGCGCTTCTCTTCCACGAGTTGCAGACGGCGGTCGGAGGCGAGTCCGTAGGCGTGCGACCGGGCGGTCAGACGCATATCGGCATCATCCTGACGCAACAGTATGCGGTATTCGGCACGCGAGGTGAACATGCGGTAAGGCTCGTCGACACCCTTGGTCACGAGGTCGTCGATGAGGACACCGATATACGCTTCGTCGCGTCCCAGAACGAATTCATCTTTGCCGAGCAGACGTCCGGCAGCATTCATGCCCGCTATCAGACCCTGGCCGGCGGCCTCCTCATAACCCGTGGTGCCATTGATCTGGCCGGCGAAATAGAGACCGTCGATCGGCTTTGTCTCGAGCGTGTGACGCAGCTGCGTGGGGTCGAAAAAGTCATATTCGATGGCGTAACCGGGGCGCAGAATCTGCACATCGGATAGCGCCGGAATTGTATGCAGAGCCTCCAGCTGGATGTCGATCGGCAGTGAGGAGGAGAAACCGTTGAGATAATACTCGGTGGTCGACTCACCTTCAGGTTCCAGGAAGAGCTGGTGTGAGGTTTTGTCGGGGAAAGTGACGATCTTGGTCTCGATGGAGGGGCAATATCGGGGGCCGATGCTCTGAATCTGCCCGTTGTAGAGCGGCGAGTCGGGCAGACCGCGACGCAACACTTCGTGGGTAGTCTCGTTGGTGTAGACCAACGCACAGGGACGCTGCACAAGCGTGCGGTGCACATCGGGGAGATACGAAAAACGGTGGAAATCATCCTCGAGAGGCTGCTGTGTGGTAAGCTCCCACTTTATAGAGCGGCCGTCGATGCGTACGGGTGTGCCGGTCTTCATGCGGGCTACGGTGAAACCGCACTCGCGCAGCTGATCCGACAGACCGACAGAGGCGGGTTCGGCGGTGCGTCCGCCCGGAATCTGAGTGCGTCCGATATGCATCAGGCCGTTCAAGAAGGTGCCGTTGCAGAGCACCACAGCACGCGCCCTGAAGGTCACGCCAAGCTTGGTGCGCAGTCCGGCCACACGCTTTCGTCCCTTGCTGTCAGTCTCGAAAGCGAGACTCTCCACATCATCCTGCCACATCGACAGGTTCTCCTGCTGCTCGAGCATCTCGCGCCAGAGAGCCGAGAATTTCATGCGGTCGCTCTGACTGCGGGGCGACCACATGGCCGGACCCTTCGAGCGGTTGAGCATGCGGAACTGGATGGCCGAACGGTCGGTGACAATGCCCATGCGGCCTCCCAGCGCGTCGATTTCACGCACAATCTGCCCCTTGGCAATACCGCCGACGGCAGGATTGCAGCTCATCTGCGCGATTTTATTGAGGTCGATAGTGATCAACAGCGTGCTTGCCCCGAGCCTCGCGCTCGCGGCAGCAGCCTCGCAACCGGCATGTCCGGCGCCCACCACTATCACATCATAATCAAAAGTCATAACTTAAAAAATTCAAGTTTGCTTGCCCGAGTATAAAACGGCGATTAAAAGCCGCCGGTCCACAGGGCGTCGTAGAGCCGCAGCGCGGCATCCTCGTGCGCCTCCATTATCTCGCGTTCGCCCGGCCCTTTGTCATTGATGCCGCACAGATGAAGCACCCCGTGAACAATCACGCGGAGCAACTCGCGGTCATAAGGGGCACCCACCGCCTGCGAGTTGGTGAGCACCGTGTCGAGCGAAATCACCATATCGCCACGAAGCAGACGGCCCCGGCAATAGTCAAAGGTGATGATGTCGGTATAATAGTCGTGCTGCAGAAACTCGCGGTTCACCTCGAGTATCTTCTCGTCGCAGCAAAAGAGATAGCTGAGTTCGCCGAGGATGCGGTTGTACTCCTCCCCTACCCTACCGAGCCATTTCTCCAGAAATGCGAAATCGAGGTCGGGCATCGGAGCCACACCGTCGGTGAGCCATTGAATTTTGCCCGCGCGGGGCATTTTCTCTTCTTCTGACATAGATGTCATTTCAATGATTGAACCTGTGTTTCACATCAGGTTGAAAAGAAATGCAAATATAGCTATTTTACTTCAGAATATCAATCGGAAATTAAAATTTGCCAAAAATTCACACATCGGGCATCATCCGCCCCTATTTCGCAAAAAATCAGCAACAGCAGAAATTCCACATTACCGACTGTATTCCAACCATTTACACAAGAAACGGGCAGATTTAGAGGCTCTAACAGTGAAAAATTCGGCGTCGGCAGGGCGCCTGTTCACAATTTTTACACTCTCAAAGCATGAATCATCACACTCCAGAGCATGAATCATCACACTTTCTGCCTTACCATCGCAGCAAACGATGCAGGCACCGGAGTTGAGAAATCCATCAGCTCGCCATTGACGGGATGGACAAACTTGAGCGTCCGGGCATGCAGCGCCAACCGGTTGATCGGCGAAGTGCGGGCGCCATATTTTCTGTCACCCGCAATGGGGTGGCCGATATGTTTCATGTGCACGCGAATCTGATTCTTGCGTCCGGTCTCGAGCGAAACGGCCAGCAGCGTGTAGCCGTTGCCGGCTGCGAGGGTGCTGTACTGTGTCAAAGCCGGCTTACCCGCATTGGCATCGTCGGTCACATAGACAATATGCTGGGCGTTCTCGGCAAGGAGCGTGTTGACCTGCCCCTCGGCAGGCTCCACCTTCCCCTCGACCACGCACACATATTCGCGACGGAGCACCATGTTGTTCCAGTTGTGCTGCAACGCCTCCTTGGCGCGGATGTTGCGTGCAAACACCATCAGCCCGGAGGTGTGCTGGTCGAGACGGTGCACGATGAAGAGCATGTTGCGGGGATCCTGTGTCTTCACGTATTCACGGAGAATGGAGTAGGCCGTGCCCTCGCGCACCTTGTCGTTGCCCATCGAGAGCAACCCGTAGCCCTTGTTCACCACGATAATGTCGTCATCCTCATACACGATTTTCAACCGGCGGTTGTAGAAGGTGACAAACGGCCGCGAGAAATTAACCGACACAAGCTGCCCCTCGGCAAGAGTCTGGTCGAACTGCGTGGTAACCTCGCCGTCGACCATCACCTGATTATATTTCAGCAGTTCCTTGATGCCGGTGCGGCGACGGTCGGGCATCGATGCAATCAGAAATTCGAGCAGCGGCACGCCGGCAGGAGCCGATGCGGTGCCCTGCGCAGGCTCCGTGACGCGGAATTCGACGATACGGTCGGGCCGGAAGCGGTTGCGCTCGGCTCCCGGTTTCATTCCTTTATATAGTTTCTTTGCCATAAATCAATTTATTGTGCACGGTTGCCGTTGAACAACCGGTCCTCGAAAATGGGATTGACCACATTGAGATCGACGGGGCCGTCGATGCCCCACACATTGCCGCGGTGGGAGTATTGCCATATCGCCCAGTGGCGGTTGTCGGGATCGGTGTCGAGCGGCGGCCAGGAAAACGATGAGATCCAGAGAGGGAGGTTGTCGAAGTTACCGCGGATGAGCCGGTGGTAACCGTCGATGTTGGTGTAGATGAGAGGCTGATAACCCTCGGCCACAAGACAGTCGACAAGCATCCTCAGACGCTCCACAATCAACGCCGTGGTGTGTCCGTCGGGGTTGCCCCAGTCCTCCACGTCGATGGCGGGAGGGAGCGCGAAATCGCGTCCCCGCATGGCGTTCAGCAGATTCAGTGCCTGCAGCTCGCCGTCGGTGTCGTAGCGGAAGAAATGATACACGCCGGCCGGTATCCCCGCACGCGAGGCCCGGCACACATTCTCGATGAATCCGGGGTCGACATAGTCGGTGCCCTCGGTGCATTTTATATATACAAACCCCACATCGGCGCCCGGTTGCTGCAGCTGCGCGAAATCCACATTGCCGTTGTGGCGCGAAATGTCGATGCCCCGCAGAGGATATTCAGTGCGGTCGGGCTTCGCGCCCTCGGCAAACCAGCGCCCGTAGACTATCCACCCCAGCTCGGCCACGAGGATGCAGAGAATCACGGCGATTACGGCGCGGATCACGATATGAGGCAGCACTATTCTCATTTCGCAGGGAATTTTCGGGTCAGCGAACCGGCGATTTTGGCCAGAAAAAACACCACGGCCATCACTATCACTATCAGCGCCGAGCATGGCACATCGATCACCGTGGCCAGCGCAAGTCCTCCCAGCGAGCAGGCAAGCGAGATCAGCGTCGCCAGCGACGCTATCGAGGAGATGCGGCGGGCCCACACCTCGGCGGTGAGCTGCGGCAGCGAGATCATCGACATCAGCAGCATTATTCCCACCAGACGGATTGTGAGCACTATGCAGAGTGCCGTGAGCACCGTCATGGCAGCGTTGACACGCCGCACCGGAAGCCGCTGCACACGGGCGAAATCGGGGTCGAAAGCACACGCCACGATCAGCCGGTAGCGCCAGGCCATATAGACCGATAGCAACACCAGAAATCCGGCGAAAATCCACAGGTCGGCGGTGGATATGGTGAGTATGTTACCGAAAAGAAAGCTGTTGAGCTCGGGCACGAATCCGGGCGTGAGAAACACAAACAGCACACCCAAGGCCATGCCCACAGCCCAAACCACGGCTATCGCCGAGTCCTCGCGAAGCTTCTGACGCGTCGAAAGCCACTCCACGCCAAGTGCCGAAGCCACGGCAAACACACCGGCCACAGCCATCGGCGGCAATCCCAGATAACACCCGAGACCCAGACCGCCGAAACAGGCGTGGGTGATGCCGCCCGACACCGCCACCATGCGGCGCGCCACGATGTAGGTGCCCACCAGGGAGGCGGCCACCGCTATCAGCGCCACGCCAATCAATGCGTTCACGAAAAACTGATACTCAAGCATATCGTCAATTATTAGAGCCGTCGCGGGCGGCGCGAGCCTCGGCCACTATCATCAGCAGCTCCTCGCGCACTTCGGCGGGAAGCGTTATGCCGCGGAGCTGCAGCGAACGCGCCCACGGGGCTATTTCGTCGGGGCGCAGAGTCAGCAGCACATCGCGGAACTCCTCTATCTCCTCCGGGGCATAGGCGTCGGCGCCCTTTCCGGCAAACCGGTCAAGCTCCTCATCCTCGTAATACTCCGGTTTCTCGCTCACGGCGGCCAGCAGAGAGTCTTTCTCGCAGGTCATGTGCATGCCGCAGCACTCACCGGAATCATCGTCAGGCAACGGCTGAGAGGGCACGCCGTCACGCGGCAGCTCGTCTTGTGACGGCTCATTATGCGGCGGCTCGGCAGTGCCGGTGGCTTCGCGCTCTTCCGGCTTGTGAAGCAGCCAGAGCAGCAGCCCCACGCCCACCAGGGCGCCAAGAATTATCAACGCTACAGTCATTCGGCATTATCTGTGTCAGTGGCGGTTTCGGCGTTGTCAGCGGGAACCGACGCGTCGGTAAGGGTGAATCCCAAGGCTCGCAGCACATTCCAATAGCCGGGATACGACTTGTCGACGCACTCCACATCCTTTACCACGATTCCGGGAATATAAGCGGCGCACGGCGCGCACGCCATGGCCATGCGGTGGTCGTTGCGCGGGTCGAAAACCGGCATTGCGGTGATGGGGTGGCGTTTGCCGTCCCACTCCATGCCATAGTCGCGGATGCGCTCGATGGTCACACCCACTTTCTCCATCTCCTCGATGATTGCCTGCAGGCGGTCGCTCTCTTTGGCATGGAGCGCTCCCAGACCCACAAGACGGAACGGCACCCCGAGCATGCAGGCGGTCACGGCCAGGGCCGGCGCCATGTCGGGATAGTCGCGCAGATCGGCGTCGAGACGGCCAAACATCTCGGGCGAAGGGGAGAGTGCCACAGCACCCTCAAAATCGTCGGAAGGGGCGGTCTCCACGCCGAGACGGCCGAAAAATTCGGCGGCGGCCGAGTCGCCCTGAATTGATTCGCCGGGGAGCGCCACGATGGCTTTGCGGGGATCGGATCCGCAGCGCATCGACACCCAGCCGGCAGTCAGCGCCACCACCTCATACCAGAATGCGGCGGCCGACCAGTCGGCCTCTATCGGTTCGTCGACGGGACGGTAGGTGCCATGAGCCACACTCACCGACAGGGGTGTAAGCTCTATCTCTATGCCGCGGCGGCGGATCATGGCCGCAGTCATCTTTATATAGGGGAGCGATGACGGTTCGCCATCAAAGGTGATGGTGAGACCCCGCTCCATGGTGGGGGCGGTGAGCATCAGTGCCGACACATATTGCGACGAGAGCGTGGCATCGACCTTCACTTCGCCGCCGGCAAGGCGTTTTCCCTTGATTTTCAGGGGTGCGAAACCTTCCTGATCCACATATTCGATTTCGGCGCCCAACTGTCGCAGGGCATCCACAAGGGGTCGCACGGGACGGTGACAGAGGCGTTCGCAGCCGGTGAGCACGGCCTGACAGCCGGGCGTGGCGGCGATAAAGGCGCAAAGAAAGCGCAGCGCGGTGCCCGACTCGTCGGCGTTAACCTCCTCATAGGCGGCTGCCGCGCCCAGATTTTTCGATGCCTGGCACAGCATCTGCCGCAGAGCTGCCCGGATCACGGCTATGTCGCGGATCTCGGGTCCGTCGCCACCGGTGCCGCTGTAGAGCAGCGACCCTTCGGGGCAACCGGGGGTAAGCGCCTCGATCACCATGCGGCGGTTGAGCATCGACTTCGACAGCGGGAGGTCGGCGATGCCATCCTCGATAAGCTGTTCCGGGGGATATATTCTATAGTCCATAATTCTATATTAAGAGCTTGTTAAATAATAAATGTTACCGATAGGGCGGTCACTGTTCGAGCAGATTTCTGCTTGCGT
>ERZ1027039.26-NODE-26-length-67386-cov-19.206517_pt1 | contig 67386 bp, 41 predicted proteins | sample MGYA00519438_ERZ1027039 | MGnify/ENA primary metagenome ERZ1027039 (study PRJEB26926, sample SAMN06164810) | human gut metagenome | biome: ENVO:00009003; feature: ENVO:2100002; material: ENVO:00002003 | host: Homo sapiens | place: USA | collected 2012 ...
ACGAGATGACGTCGAGTCTCGTGGGCTCGGAGATGTGTATAAGAGACAGCCATCTTATGATAATCTACTTCAGCGGAACGGGCAACAGCGCCATGGTGGCGCGCCAACTGCGGCAGCAGCTCTTCGGCACCGACACGGCGGATGATGCGGGCGCCGACACCCCGGAAACCGCCGATGCCGCGCAGCTCTACGAACTGTCGGCCGACCGGCTCCTCTACCCCCACCGGCAGATGCTCACCGCCCGCCCCGGCGAACCGGTGGTGTGGGTGTTCCCCATCTACGCCTGGGCGCCCCCCTATATGGTGTTGCGCTTCATCCGCAAGGTCAAATTCCTCCATGGCGAGGACGCGCGCCACTTCATGGTCTGCACCTGCGGCGATGACATCGGGCGTGCCGACGACCGCTGGCGTCAGGCCATCGGTCGCCGCCAGTGGCGCCCCCTGGGCGCATTCTCCGTGCAGATGCCCAACACCTACGTCGCCATGAAAGGCTTCGACACCGACCCCGCCGACGTCGCCGCCGCCAAACTCGCCGCCATGCCCGCACGCGTCGCCGCCATCGCCGCCGCCATCCGTCGCAACTATAGCCGCAGCGACGTGGTGCGCGGCTCCTGGGCATGGCTTAAGACCAACGTGGCCAATCCCTGGTTCCGTGCCGTGAAGATGAGCCCCGCGCGGTTCACCGCCGATGCCGCCCGCTGCACCCGCTGCGGCCTCTGCGCCCGCAGCTGCCCCATGATGAACATCATCCTGGCCACCCCGTCCTCTGCCCCGGCGGCAGGTGTATGGGGCGGCGGCTTTCCAGCCGCCGTTACAAAGACCCCCCAATGGGGACCTGCCTGCACCCTCTGCCTCCGCTGCTACCACAGCTGCCCCGTCCACGCCATCGACTGGGGCGGCGCCACCGCAGCCAAAGGCCAATGGAGATTAGAGGTTTAAAGTTTAAAAGTTGAAAGTTTAGATAATAGATATTGCTGACGTGCAGACGTATTGAAGCTGCGGGAGGCGGCGCTGTGGGGGGGCGGCTTTCCAGCCGCCCTCACGAAGAAAAACCTAAATTATTTATATACAGGCGGCAGGAAAGCCGCCTCCCCACAAACCCCACCTCTCCACAATCCTGCGGGGTAGGCATGTATGGGGCGGCGGCTTTCCAGCCGCCGAACATCACAAAATTTTTGATTATTTTACCATGACCGACTCAAAATTTCTGAATTTCGACCAACCCATCGACAAACACACCGGCGGCAACCTCCCCCACTGGCATCAGGATGGAAAGATACAGTTCGTAACCTTCCGTCTGGCCGACTCGTTGCCCACAGCTGTCATCGAAGAACTGAAATACCGTAAAGAAACATTCCTACGTAACCATCCCCGGCCGTGGAATATGACAGTCCAAAAAGAATATTGGAACCAAATCGGACCCATGGCAGAGCAGCTGCTCGACAACGGCCACGGCAGCTGCCTGCTCAGGCATCCCGCCGTGCGCAGCATCGTCGCCAGCGCCCTCCACCATAACGATGGAGTCCACTATAACCTTATAGCTTACGTCATCATGCCCAACCATGTCCACCTGCTGCTGCACCTCCCCGGCAACTCCGAACTGCCCCGCATCCTGCAATCCATAAAAGGATATACAGCATCACAAATCAACCGCTTGATGAACCGCAAAGGAAAACTGTGGATGCGAGAATCCTTCGACAGAATCGTCAGATCCTATAGCCATCTCAACCAATGCCTTAACTACATAAAACACAACCCCTCCACACTCCCCGCCTCAGACTACACCCTCTACCTCCACCCCAAATACCAACAATAACCCCACTCCTCCACAAACCTGCGGGATAGGCATGTACGGGGCGGCGGCTTTCCTGCCGCCGTTTTCATAGAAATCAGAAACCACATCTTTTAATGCAGGCGGCAAGAAAGCCGCCTTTCCACACTCCCCGCCTCCCTACACTCCTGCGGGATAGGCCTGTATGGGGCGGCGGCTTTCCAGCCGCCGTTTAATATATTTGGTTCATGGGGAAATGTTAAATTTTAGGGGAAATGCTGTGATTTTAACAAAGTTTAACTCTCTAAAAGATGGGTGAAAAGTGAAAAAAGATGTACATTTGCATCGCGAGTGTACACGTTACTTAGATCTTTTGTTTTCCACAACTTACTATACACGCCAGCGCGGGCACTGTTATTGGCTCTCCGCGCCGCTCACTTATCTGAAAAATTAATTGCTTACTAACATCTTTTTCCTCAACTCATGAAGAAACTCTTACTTATTTTAATCACGGCCGTGGTAGGTTTTGTCGCTCATGCCGACAAAACCATCTACTACGACAACTCCGGCACAAACTTTACCAGCATATGGTATTGGACAGTTGGTCAAGATGACGGACAAAAAAAGGATATGACACAGATCTCAGGATCTGTTTATTCCGTGTCTGTTCCTGATAATAAGGAGTTGCTGTTTTACCAAGGCAATTGGAACGGCGGTAATAGCGGCAAAACGGTAAATCTGACGTCCTCGTCCAATCCCGCCCTTCAGAATCTGCATATGTATAAGGGAGGTGATACAACAAACGATGGACGCACCATTATCGACATGACCCCCGCCACCGTATATTTCAGCTATAATTGTTCTGGCTCATGGTCATACAACCAGGCAGTGAACGCTAAAACAGAAGGTTCTGCCCTTGTGTGGACTAAACGCATTACGCCTTCAAACTCCGATGTCTACATGGTTATCAATACCAAATCGGTAAATAATCCATCATCTAATTGGGACGGCCTTACCAAAGGTCAAGATTGTGTCTATTATATCCATAATGTGCCTGCAACTGATAATGATGGCAATGCAAAGATTAATGCAAATCAAACATATGTCGGCCAGTTGCAGGCAAACGGTATAGGCCGTTGCCTCCATGTTACAGGTTGCAAGACCAACACAGACTACGACATCAAGCTGACTTTTGAAAATGGCGCTTTCTCAATCATAGCCGAAGAGGTTAACGGCGGCGACGAGCCCGATCCTCTTCCCGACGATGAGGAATATTATGTTTACTTTGTGAACAACAACAACTGGGGTTCGGTCAATATCTGGGCATGGAATTCAAATCACAATCATCTCACCACAGCCACCTCATGGCCCGGCGATAAGATGGAGCTTGTTTCAGGCAACACTTACCGTTGGCGTCTCCCCGAAGGCAATGAAGTGCCTTCGAGCGTCAAGTTCTCCAACAACGGCGCCACAGCTACCGGCAACCTCAAGTTTGTCAACCACGCCACCTATTATCCTAACGGCACTATCGTCGAAGAGGTTGTAGGCACTCCCAATATCATCTACTGCCACTTCAAGACCGACCGCATGCGCCGCGGCAACGTCGACGCTCCCAAATGCCATGTGTTCAAGAGAGGAACCAACGTTATGCTGCATGCTTTCAATTCGGACGATGAGAAGATGATAAAAATCGACGATCCCGCAAAACCGAATATGCCGGGTGCCCTCACTGACCGTTACGAGATCTGGAAATACGTGATTCCTATGGATAAGTTCCAGTCCGAGGGATACGATTGCGTCACTTTCTACACCAACAACGACAACCAGTGGGCCATCGACGAGCAATTAGGCGCAAACCGCAATGATTATCTGAAAAAGAACTGGACCAAATATATCTACGCCACCGCTTCCGCCGATGGAGGAAACTATGCCGTGCCCACCTATGTCACTCCTTCTGAGTTCCTGACTCTTCACAACAAGAACGTGGAAGCAATGGGTCGTGAGGAGATCTTTATCGTTGGTCCGAACAATCCCCTCAAAGGTGAAAGCAACAACTTCAAGTGGTATGACGAAAGCGGCGCTCTGCATAATTTCAATAACTATGACCTGCTCAACTGCGATCGTCTGACTCCCGACGACGGTGTGTTCTATCTTAAGGTTATGCCCGGTGCCAACAGCTATGATGATTCTGGCGAATGTGTTGGCAACAAGTTCAAGCTTTCTTGGATCAATGTGGCCGATCATAGAGCTACCGCAGTGAAAAGTGAGGGCGGCGAAAGCCGCGTCAATAAAGCTCTTGACGATGGCCGTCAGTGGGCTACATTCGACCTCGGCACCATCGGTATCGACAAGGATCTGGCAGGCAGCAACTACGATGAGGACAAGGGTCCTGCCGGGCGCACCAAGTTCGATCTCAACAAGTCGTTGAAATACACCTATTACAATTGCTGCGACTGGATTATCTGGGAGCAGCGCGGCAATGCCCCCCGCTGGATCATCCTTGACACCCACTATGATCACGATGATGCAAACTACCAGTGCGAGTCTGTGACCATCACCGACTTCGATCCCCATCCCTCGATGAAAGCCGAGTTTAAAGAGTTTAAGACGGATGGCGAGCTTCCCAGTGGCGCACCTGAGCATCCCCATCTTTATGGTCATAATGCTAACGGCCATGTGGATCTGAAGTGCAACTACGCCAATGCTCAGGCCACCATCAACGCCTCCACCACCAACAGCAACTTCACCCGTAACTATGAGGTTGAGTTCAATGGCGAGAATGTTGCCAATGTCCCCGGTGATGTAACGTCGTTCAGGTATGATTATTTCCCTGTCGACATTTCCAGTGAGGCACTGAAAATTCGTGCCCGCTATACCGACAATAACACCGGCCTCAAATTCCACTCCCGTACCGGTGATACCACTATTGACGGTCTGACATATGAATCCAACGAACCCGACGAAATCACAGTTTCCGGCAAATATATCGAGGAAGAACTGCAGTATGCATATAAGAAAGATACTGACGGAAAAGATCTGATCGTCGACGGCAAAAAAGTGCTTGATTATTGCAAGCGCAAGTTCGGTGTGTTCGTGCCCGATTTCAACATCAACATTAAGAGCTCGTATGAATTCGGCAATACTTCAGGTGAACTTGGCGCCTATGCCGACTACAGGGTCTTCGATGAGAACGGTAATGAAATCACCGACAAGTGCAAGCTCTATACCGAAGGTGTCGGAACTGATCTTATGAAACAGCGCCTCGAGGATAATAAGCTTTCGAGTACCCCCTGGAATCATAATAATCACTGGGCTAAGTCTCTGAAAGAGGAAACGGCTCAGGCTCCTCTCTACTTCGAGGCCATCCACGACGACTATGTCAAAGATGTGAAAGAACTTGGCACACGCACCTACACCATCGTGCTCCAGGCTGTTTATCCTTTGGTTTACCAGAAGAATTTCACACCTGTGGCTTCTGCCTCCTCGGTCAACGGCGAGCTGGTTCCCGTAGCCAAGACTGCTGCCACCCCCGCATATGCCACCAAGCATGTACGCAAAACCCGCACAGTTTATGTAACTGTTTCGCCCGATGCAACCGTTACCGGCGTGGACGAAGTGTTTGGCGACGCTGAGGCCGACAATGCCGACGCTCCTGCCGAGTACTACACCATCTCGGGTGTACGCGTCAACGGCGATCTCGCCCCCGGCATCTACGTTGTCCGCCGCGGCAACAAAGTCACCAAGGAAGTGGTGAAATAACCCCTCCCCCGCATATCCAATATATTTTTGAAGATATAAGATACCCTTCAAGATATTTTTGAAGATATAAGATACCCTCCCCACAGCCCCCGGCTCCCCGAGCCAGGGGCTGTTTACGTTGTGGAGCGGCGGAATATGGAGCGGCGAAGTGTGGGGCGGCGGCTTTCCTGCCGCCGTTAATTAGGCAATGGTATTATCTAAACCCTCAACCTTAAACCTTAAACCTACAAAAACACAGGCGGCAGTATAATAAGTATATTATTGTTTGGAGGAATGAGTCATAATGATTAATTTTGCATTACCAAAAAATGCCGTAAACGGCAATTTTTAGTAATATGATTATACCGCGTCCCACATACCTGAATCAGCTCATTGCCGCCAAAGGTAACCGTATGATAAAGATTATCACCGGAATACGCCGTTGTGGAAAGTCTTTTCTGCTGTTTGAGCTATTCCATTCCTATCTTAATGAGAATGGAGTGGACAATGACCATATTATAGAGGTCGCTCTTGACGACAGAGCAAATATCGAGTTGCGGGATCCCGATAAAATCCTTGCGTACATCAAGTCTCAGATAAAAGACAACGGACAATATTTTGTTCTTCTTGATGAGGTACAGATGATTGATGATTTTGTGGGGGTTCTCAACAGTCTGTTGCGTATTAAAAACGTAGATGCTTACGTCACGGGCAGCAACTCGCGATTTCTTTCAAAAGATGTCGTGACTGAGTTTCGCGGCAGAGGTCAGGATATACACATGTATCCGCTCTCATTTGCAGAATATTACTCGGCAAAAGGTGGTGACAAGTCGGCCTGTTGGCGCGATTTCATGACTTACGGGGGGCTTCCTCAGATATTGTTGCTGCAAGATGACAAGGCAAAGCGCGCATATCTGTCGCATCTGTCAGACTCGGTATTCATTTCGGATGTCGTGGAGCGCAACAATGTCAGGAATAGAGTGGAACTTGAGGAATTGCTTAGCGTACTGGCTTCATCAATCGGCTCGCCATGCAATCCGACCAAGCTGTCCAATACGTTCAAAAGTCTGAAGAACAAAACTATTACCAACAAGACGATTTCCAATTATCTCACATATCTTTGTGATGCCTTCATGGTGGAAAAAGCGTTGCGTTACAATATCAAAGGGAAAAAGTACATAAACACGCTCGCCAAGTATTACTTCACGGATATAGGAATCCGCAATGCAATTCTCTCTTTCAGGCAGATGGAGCCGACACACATAATGGAAAATATCATCTTCAATGAACTTCTTTGTCGGGGTTTTTCGGTAGATGTAGGGCTTGTAGAATTGAAAACTGTTGACAAGAACGGAAAAGATGTCCGCAAGCAGTTTGAAGTGGATTTTGTCGCGAATGATTCTGACCAACGATATTATATCCAGTCTGCCTTTGCAATACCTGATGAGGCAAAACTGCAACAGGAGACTGCATCGTTTTGCAACATAGATGATGCGTTCAAGAAAGTAATTGTGGTAAAGGATGATGTGCCGATGCACCGGACCGACAATGGTTATCTTATATTAGGCCTCTTCGATTTTCTTCTTGACCCCGAATTGCTTGTAAATGGTTGATGTCCCCTCTGCTGCTGACGGCGTCCGCAGACGTATGGAGGCCATGGGGCGGCGAAGTGTGGGGCGGCGGCTTTCCTGCCGCCGTTGTTTAGGCAATGGTATTATCTAAACTCTCAACCTTCAACCAAAAAACACAGGCGGCAGGAAAGCCGCCTGTCCGCAAATATGCACGGCGGCAGGAAAGCCGCCGCTCCATAACCGCCGGTCCATGGGCGGGTGCACTAAATAATGTTAATTTTGAGGGAAATGTGATATTTATCATAGATGGTGTGGCAAATATGCGGTAACTTTGCATCCGGTAAAATAGAATTGCATCACATTGCCCGAAAGGGATATAGGTATATTTCGATTGAATCACTGAATATTAGAGAAAACATCATAAAAGTAACGATGAAAATTTTGACCAGCAAATTGTGCCGTGTCGCTGCTCTGACCGGCTTTACCGCAGCTATTGTGGGTCTGTCGTCCTGCTCAGGCAAGAACGACCAGGCCGCGCAGATGGCCGCCATGCAGAATCAGGCTCCCGAGCTTGCCGTGCTCACGCTGGAGCGCGGCACTTCTGATCTCTCCAATGCCTATGCCGCCACTATCAAGGGGCAGGTCGACGTGGATGTGCGTCCGCTCGTGAGCGGTTTTATCACCCGCGTGATGTGTGACGAGGGGCAGTATGTGAAGAAGGGCCAGACGCTTTTCGTGCTCGACCAGGTGACTTTCCAGGCCGCCGTGTCGCAGGCCCAGGCCGCCGTGAACTCGGCGCAGACCAATGTGAACTCGATGAAGCTCACCGCCGACAACAAGAAGTTCCTTTTTGAAAAGAACATTATCTCGAACTATGAATATCAGCTCGCGCTCGACAACTTAGCCGCCGCGCAGAGCCAGCTAAGTTCGGCCCAGGCCGCCCTTACCTCCGCAAAGAAGAATCTGAGCTACACGCAGGTGACGGCTCCCGTGTCGGGCTATATCGGCACCATCCCCAACCGCGAGGGCACACTGGCCTCGCCCCAGATGGCGCAGCCGCTGACCACCATCAGCGACAATGCCGAGGTCTACGCCTATTTCTCGCTCACCGAGAAGGATATCCTCGCCCTCACCGGTCAGGGCCGCTCGCTGGCCCAGGCGATCGCCGACATGCCCCCCGTGGAACTGCGTCTGAGCGACGGCTCGATCTATCCGCTCAAGGGTAAGGTGGCCACGGTGTCGGGCGTGATCGACCGCACCACCGGCGCCGCTTCGGTGCGCGCGCGTTTCGCCAACCCCAACGGTGTGCTCCGCTCGGGCAGCACCGGCCAGATACTGATCCCCCACATCGAGAAGGATGCGCTGATGATACCCCAGCGCGCCACCTACGAGGTGCAGGACCGTCGCTTTGTGTATGTGCTCAACGACTCCAACAAGACCGTGCCTGTGGCCATCACCGTGTCGCCCCTCGACGACGGCCAGAGCTATGTGGTCACCTCGGGTCTGAACGCCGGCGACCGCGTGGTTGTGGAGGGTGTAGGCTCGAAAGTGCGCCCCGACATGGTGATCAAGCCCGTGGACTATGCCGAGAAGCAGGCGCAGCAGGCCGCCATGGAGGCTCAGCGCGCCGCCGCCGAAGCCCAGAAGGCCGTGAAATAACAGCCGGCCCAGCTAAAATAGCTAAGATAGCTGCAACAGCTATGATAGCCAATAGCCAATTTATTCAATTACCTTTAAAGAAGCAATGAAGCTCGATACATTTATTAACCGACCTGTGCTCTCCACGGTGATCTCCATCTTCATCGTGCTGTTGGGTCTGATCGGCCTGTCGTCGCTGCCTGTCACGCAGTACCCCGACATTGCGCCGCCGACCATTTCGGTTACCACATCATACAACGGCGCCAACGCCCAGGCCGTGCTCAACTCCGTGATCGCCCCCCTCGAGGAGTCGATCAACGGCGCCGAGGGCATGACCTACATCGAATCCACGGCCACCAACACCGGCTCGGCCACCATCAACGTGCACTTCGAGCAAGGTTTCGACCCCGACATGGCTGCCGTGGATGTGCAGAACCGCGTGTCGAAGGCGCTCAACCTGCTCCCCTCGGAGGTGACGCAGGTGGGTGTGCTCACCCAGAAACGCCAGTCGTCGATGCTGGTGGGCGTGTCGCTCTACTCCGATTCGCCCGACTACGACGGCGAATTCCTCGACAACTACATGAAGATCAATGTGATCCCCGTGCTGCAGCGTGTGCAGGGTGTGGGCGACGTGATGTCGTTCGGCGGCGATTACTCGATGCGTATATGGATCAAGCCCGAGGTGATGGCCCAGTATGGGCTGACCCCCGCCGACGTGGCCGCCGCGCTGCGCGACCAGAACGTGGAGGCTGCCCCCGGCTCGTTCGGCGCCCAGGGCAACCAGTCGTTCCAGTATACGCTGAAATACCGCGGCCGCTACGAGCAGCCCGAGGAGTTTGAGAACATCGTGATCCGCGCCAACGCCGACGGCACCGTGCTGCGCCTGAAGGATGTGGCCGACGTGGAGCTTGGCGCCGTGACCTACGACTACTCCAATTCGCTCAACGGCAAGCCCTCGACCATGGCCATCGTGTTCCAGACGGCCGGCTCGAACGCCACGCAGATCATCAACGACTGTCTGGCGCAGGTGGATCAGCTCACCAAGGATCTTCCCGAGGGGCTGCACTTCGCAGTGCCGATGAACAACAACGACTTCCTCTACGCATCCATCTCGAAGGTAATCCACACGCTTATCGAGGCGTTTATCCTGGTGTTCTTCGTGGTGTATGTGTTCCTGAGCGACCTTCGCTCCACGCTGATTCCCGCCATCGCCATCCCGGTGGCCCTTGTGGGCACCTTCTTCGCGATGAAGCTGATCGGATTCTCGGTGAACCTGATCACGCTGTCGGCGCTGGTGCTTGCGATCGCGATTGTGGTCGACGACGCCATTGTGGTGGTCGAGGCGGTGCATGCCAAGCTCGACGCGGGCTATCAAAGCTCGCGCAAGGCTGCAATCGACGCGATGAACGAAATCGGCACGGCCATCATCTCCATCACCCTTGTGATGATGCTGGTGTTTATCCCCGTGTCGTTCATGCCGGGCACCGCCGGTATCTTCTACCAGCAGTTCGGTCTGACCATGGCGATAGCCATCGGATTCTCGGCGCTTAACGCGCTGACGCTGTCGCCGGCGCTCTGCGCCGTGTTCCTCAAGCCTCACAAACGCGAGGACGGCACCACCGCCTCGCTCAAGGAGCGTCTGGCCGAGAGCTACGCCGCCGCCGGCGAGGCCATGGCCGCCAGAGTGAAAGGGAACTGGGAGACCATGTGGCTGCCGCTGATCACCGTGGCGCTGCTGGTGGCCACGATCACCATGATGGTGCTCGGATGGTTTGACTTCGAGAATGTGCTTAAAGGCATCATAGCTATCGTCTGCGCCGTCGGCACCGTGTGGGGCCTCTTCACCCAGGCGTTCAAGCAGGCATTCGAGCGTGTCTACGAGAGCACGCTGACAGGCTACCGCAAGGTGGTGAAATTCTTTGTAGGCCACAAGATCACGTCGTTCGGCGTGGTCGGCGCCGCCGTGGCGCTGCTTGTGTGGCTGATGAGCACCACCCCGTCGGCCCTTGTGCCCAACGAGGACACCGGCATGTTCTTCGTGATGGTCGACATGCCCCCGGGCACATCGCAGGAGCGCACGCTCGAGGTGCTCGAGCAGGTCGACAACCTCATGAAGGATATTCCCGCCATCAACTACCGCCAGATGATCGACGGCTACTCGTTTATCGCCGGCGCGGGTCCAACCTACGGCACTTTCATCGTGAAGCTGAAGGACTGGAAGTATCGCGACAGCAAGACGGAGAATGTCGACGCCATCCTCGGTCAGGTGATGGGCATGGCCAACAAGGTGGTGACCGACGGCCGTGTGATCGCATTCGCGCCCCCTATGATCACAGGTTACTCCGTGACCAACGGTTTCGAGCTTAAGATGCAGGACAAGACCGGCGGCGACATCAACCAGTTCTTCGCCGTGGTGCAGGGTTTCCTGGCCGCCCTCAACCAGCAGCCCGAAATCGCCATGGCCTACACCACGTTCAACCCCACTTTCCCCCAGTATAAGATCGACATCGACGCCGCCAAGGCGCAGCAGGCCGGCCTGAGCACCTCGACGATTCTGTCGACCATGCAGGGCTATTTCGGCTCGATGTATGTGTCGAACTTCAACCGCTTCGGCAAGATCTACCGCGTGATGATGCAGGCTCCCCCGCAGGCGCGCGTGTCGATGGAGTCGCTCAAAAACATCAAAGTGCGCACCGCTTCGGGCACCATGGCATCGCTTGAGAATTTCGTGACCCTGACGAAGGTCTACGGCCCCGACCTGCTGAACCGCTTCAACCTGTTCACCTCGATTTCCGTTACCGGTAACCCCGCCGAGGGGTATTCGTCGGGTCAGGCGCTGGCCGCCATCGAGCGCGTCGCCGCCGAGACTCTGCCCCAGGGCTTCGGCTACGAATACTCGGGTATGACCCGCGAGGAGGGTGGCAGCAACTCGGGCAACGCCACGGCCGTGATCTTCGGTCTGTGTCTGCTCTTTGTCTACCTGCTGCTGTCGGCCCAGTATGAGAGCTATATCCTGCCGTTCTCGGTTATCCTCTCGATTCCGTTCGGTCTGATGGGCTCGTTTATCTTCGCCAAGATCTTCGACATCACCAACAACATCTATCTGCAGATTTCGCTGATCATGCTTATCGGTCTGCTGGCCAAGAACGCCATCCTTATCGTGGAATTCGCGCTCGAACGCCGCCGCACGGGCATGTCGGTGATCAACGCCGCCATCGCCGGCGCCGCCGCCCGTCTGCGCCCGATTCTGATGACGTCGCTGGCGCTGATCATCGGTCTGCTGCCCATGATGTTTGCCCACGGCGTAGGCGCCAACGGCAACCGCGCCCTCGGCGTGGGTTCGATCGGCGGTATGCTCATCGGCATGATACTCCAGATTTTCTTCGTGCCCGCTCTGTTTGTGATCTTCCAGCTGATCCAGGAGAAGATTACCCCCATCAAGTGGAAAGACACCGACAACGAGGGTGTGGAAAGCGAAATCGAGCAGTACGCCCGCTAAATATTTATCATAAAGCAAGCTCTTTATCACCAAGCAAGCTCTTTATCACCAAGCAAGCTCTTATTACTGACAAAGCAATGAAACTCAGAAATATGATTGTGGCGGCTCTGGCCGCTTCAATGCTGGCGGCGCTCCCTTCGTGCCACATCTACAAGAAGTTCGAGATGCCCAAGGATGATCCCGTCACCAGCGAATATGCCCGCGCCGCCGAGCAGACCCCCGACAGCGCCGCCTTCGGCAATCTGCGCTGGCAGCAGGTGTTTACCGATCCGGTGCTCGCCGACCTGATACAGCGCGCCCTCGACGCCAACAACGACCTGGAGAACGCCCGCCTGAATGTGGAGGTGGCCAAGGCCAACCTCCTGGGCGCCAAGCTCAGCTATCTCCCCGCGGTGGCGCTGACGCCCAACGGCGCCGGCTCGAAATACAAGGTGCCCGGCTCGGAGATGACATGGACCTATCAGATCCCCATGTCGATCAGCTGGGAGATCGATGTGTTCGGCAAGATTCTCAACAGCAAACGCGCCGCGCAGGCTGCCCTCTACCTGCAGGAGGATGTGCTGCAGGCCACCCGCTCGCAGATTATCGGCGGCGTGGCAAGCTGCTACTACACCATCGCCGTGCTGCAGTCGCAGCTCAATCTCTCGCGCGAGACTGCCGAGCTGTGGAAGCAGTCGGTGCAGACCATGAAAGATATGAAGGAGGCGGGCCGCGTCACCCAGGCCGCCGTGGTGCAGAGCGAGGCGCAGTATTATCAGATCCTTGCCTCGATCACCGATCTGGAGACGGCTCTCGACCGCGCCAACAACGCCATGTCGCTGCTGCTGAATGTGCAGCCCCAGACATGGAGCATCAGCCCCGACGCCCGTCTGGGCAACCCGCAGGTGCTCCGCGACGGTGTGCCGATGCGCGAACTGGCCATGCGTCCCGACGTGCGCATCGCCGAGCAGCGTCTGGCTGCCGCCTACTACTCCACCAACTCGGCGCGCGCGGCATTCTATCCCGGCATCACCATCTCGTCGAACGGCGGTTTCACCAACCTCCTCGGCTCGATGATCTCCAACCCCGGCAAATGGTTTATTCAGCTTGCCGGTCAGCTCACCGCTCCGCTCTTCTCGCGCGGCGCCAACATCTCGCGCCTCAAGGGCGCCAAGGCGCAGCAGCAGCAGGCTCTCAACAATTTCAAATATTCGCTGTTGAATGCCGCTACGGAGGTCAACGACTATCTCGTTGCCTACGAGAACTATAACCGCAAGGCCGAGCTGCTGAAACTCCAGACCAAGAATCTGGAGGAGGCTGTCGACATGACCAACCTTCTGCTCACCCACGACGGCCGCACCACCTATCTGGAGGTGCTCACCGCGCAGCAGTCGCTGTTGAGCGCACAGCTCAACGCGCTGGCCACCGATCTCGACCGCGACCAGACCATCATCAGCCTCTATCAGGCTCTCGGCGGTGGCCGCTGATTGCCCTGTTAGACAAGCTGACTTGCTGTAAGATATAAAAAAGAGAATGCAACCGAATTTTTCGGCTGCATTCTCTTTTTTTATACCGGCCCTTTTGGGTTTAAAGTTGAGGGTTGAGGGTTTAGGGTTGAAAGTTTAAGGTTGAGAGTTTAGATAATAGTTGTTGTCTACGGGCAGTGTGGGCAGACAATGTGGAGAGGCAATGTGGGGAGGCGGCTTTCCAGCCGCCTGTCTCTGGGGTTTAGGGTTGAAAGTTTAGATAATACCATCGCCAAACAACGGCGGCAGGAAAGCCGCCGCCCCACACTCTGCCGCCCCACACTCCGCCGCCCTACACTCTGCCGCCCCACATGGTGGGTTATTTGATGTTGAAGATGTGTTTGAGGGAGAGGCCGGTGTCTTTGATGAGGCCCTGGAGGGGGGTGAGGACGGGTTTGAATTTGTGCTCGACCGGGGGGGTGTAGATGCGGAGCTGGCTGTGGCGGCAGCGGATGTCGAGGATATCGTCCATGGTGACCGGTTCGCCGTCGATGTGCGCTTCGCCGGCCTTGTTGCGGTAGATGACCACGGCGGGCGCGCGGAAGGTGTGCACCATGGTGTTTTTGTTGATGTAGCCGGTGAAGATGTCCATGCCCATGACGGCGGCGTCGATGGCGGTGCCGCTGTGCACCAGGGTGATGTCGAGGAGGCCGTCGGTGATGTTGGCCTCGGGGGCGATGTAGGCGTTGTTGCCCCACTGCGACGCGTTGCAGACTGCCACGAGGAATGCTTTTTCGGTGAGGAGCTTACCGTTGGCCGAGATGGTGTAGGTCTGCGGGCGGAATTGCAGGAATTCGGTGAATGCGCTGCGCACGTAGCTGAGCAGGCCGCGGTGGTTCTGCCGGGCGAAGCGGTGGCTGACGGCGGCGTCGAATCCGAGGCCGAAGGTGCAGAAAAAGGGGCGGTCGTTGACGGTGCCGTAGTCCGAGGCTACGATGTTGTCAGAGGCTATGACTTTGAGAGCCAGATCGATGTCGATGGGAATCTGGAGGTGGCGCGCCAGACCGTTGCCCGAGCCGGCGGGGAGGATGCCGAGGGCTGTGGCGGTGCCGCAGAGGCCGCGTGCGGTCTCGTTGACGGTGCCGTCGCCTCCGCATGCGAGCACGCCGTGGTAGCCGTTGTCGGCGGCCTCACGGGCCAGGCGTGTGGCGTCGCCTCGCGCGCCGGTAAGACGCACGTCGACTTCGTGGCCGCAGGCAGCCATGGCTGCGACCACCTGGTCGGCGATGCCTTTCTTGCTGCCTGTGCCCGAAATCGGGTTGATTATGAGCATCAGCTGCGCCATGACAGTTGAGGGTTCAGATGAAAGTGTTTCCGTCTATCTACGGTAGCAGGCGGCAGGAAAGCCACCTACCCACGGTATGAGGCGGCGGTTAAAAACCGCCGTTCCATGGGGGTCAGTCGGTGACTTTGAGCAGGAAGTAGTTCTTTTTGCCTTTCTGCACCAGGATGTAGCGGTCGTTGAGCAGGAGCGCTTCGGAGGCGGGGGTGTAGGGGTCGGCAATCTTCTCTTTGTTGATTGAGAAGCCGCCGCCCTGGGCCAGTTTGCGCAGTTCGCCTTTCGAGGGGAAGACGGGAGCGTGGTCGGTGAGAAGGTCGGCGAGTTTCACGCCCTCTTTGAGCAGCGAGCGGGAAATCTCAAACTGAGGCACGCCGTCGAAGACGGCCAGCAGTGTTGCTTCGTCGATTTTGTGGAGGAAGTCGGCGGCCTTGTTACTGAAGAGAATCTGCGATGCCTCGACGGCCATTTCGTAGTCCTCGGCCGAGTGCACCATGGTGGTGATCTCCTTGGCGAGGCGCTTCTGCAGGGGGCGTGCGCCGGGGTCGAGCTTCTGCTGCGCCACCAGGTCGGCGATCTCCTCGCGGGTGAGGACGGTGAAGATCTTGATATATTTTTCGGCGTCGTCGTCCGATACGTTGAGCCAGAACTGGTAGAACTGGTAGGGGGATGTGCGTGCGGGGTCGAGCCACACGTTGCCGCTCTCGGTTTTGCCGAATTTGCCGCCGTCGGCCTTGGTGATCAGGGGGCAGGTGAGCGCAAAGGCGTCTTCGCCGCCGGCCATGCGGCGGATCAGCTCGGTGCCGGTGGTGATGTTGCCCCACTGGTCGGAACCGCCGAGCTGCAGGTGGCAGTTGTGGGTGCGGTAAAGGTGGAGGAAATCGTAGCCCTGGAGGAGCTGGTAGGAGAATTCGGTGAACGACATGCCCTGGCCCGATTCGCCCGATAGACGTTTCTTCACGGAGTCTTTGGCCATCATGTAGTTGACGGTGATGCACTTGCCCACCTCGCGGATGAAGTCGAGGAACGACCAGTCCTTCATCCAGTCGTAGTTGTTGACGAGGATGGCAGCGTTGGGGGCGTCGGAGTCGAAGTCAAGGAATTTTGCAAGCTGCTTCTTGATGCATTCCTGGTTGTGGCGCAGGGTGTCGACATCGAGCAGTTTGCGTTCCTGACTCTTCATCGAGGGGTCGCCGATCATGCCGGTGGCGCCGCCGATGACAGCGATGGGCTTGTGGCCCGAGCGCTGGAAGTGCTTGAGCATCATCACGCCCACGAGGTGGCCGATGTGGAGCGAGTCGGCTGTGGGGTCGATGCCCAGGTAGGCGCTTGTCATCCCCTTTTTGAGATATTCGTCGGTGCCGGGCATCATCTGGTGGATCATGCCGCGCCACTGGAGTTCGTCGGTGAAATTCATTTCGGCAATAAATTTTAAGTTTTACTAAAGACAGGCGATGGTCCTTCAGGTTTTACGAAAGACGGGCGAGAGCCTTGGCGATGCGGTCCATGGCTTCGACGAGCTGGTCGTCGGCTGCGGCGTAGCTCAGGCGGATATAGCCGGGGAGGCAGAATGCCGAACCGGCCACGGTGGCCACGTGGGCTTCTTCGAGCAGATACATTGCCAGGTCGTTGTCGTCGGCGATGGTCTTGCGGGAGCCGTCGGCTGCGGTGTAGCTGCGGCCGATGAAGGCGCTCACCTCGGGGAAGATGTAGAATGCGCCCTGAGGCTCCTCGAGTTTCATGCCGGGGATTGCGCGGCAGAGACCCACAATGAGGTCGCGGCGGCGGCGGAAAGCCTCGAGCATCTCGGCCACGCATTCCTGCGAGGTGGTGTAGGCGGCTTCGGCTGCTTTCTGAGCCACGGAGCAGGTGCCCGAGGTGGTCTGTCCCTGCAGTTTGGAGCATGCCTTGGCCACGTCGGCGGGTGCGGCCAGATAGCCGATGCGCCATCCGGTCATGGCATAGGCCTTGGAGACACCGTTGACGATGATCAGCCTGTCTTTTATTTCGGGGAACTCGCCGAACGACACGTGGCCTTCGGGAGTGTAGTTGATGTGTTCGTAGATTTCATCGGACATGAGCCACACGCCGGGGTGGCGGCGCAGCACATCCACGATACCCTCCATCTCGCTGCGGGTGTAGACGGCGCCCGTGGGATTTGAGGGGGAGCAGATGAGCACCAGCTTGGTGGCGGGGGTAATGGCGGCTTCGAGCTGCTCGGGAGTGACCTTGAAGTTCTGGTCGACACCGGCGGGCACGAGCACCGGGGTGCCCTCGGCGAGTTTCACCATCTCCACGTAGCTGACCCATGCGGGCACGGGGATCACCACCTCGTCGCCGGGGTTGACCACGGCCATCAGGGCGTTGCTCAGAGCCTGCTTGGCGCCTGTCGAGACCACGATTTCGGCGGGAGAGTATGTGGTGTGGTTCTCGCGGGCGAGCTTGTCGGCGATGGCCTGACGGAGGCTCATGTAGCCGGGCACGGGTGAATAATGCGAATAGTTGTCGTCGATGGCCTTCTTGGCGGCCTGTTTTATATGTTCGGGAGTAGGGAAGTCTGGTTCACCTACTGAGAGGTTTACAACGTCAACGCCGGCGGCTTTGAGCTCGCTGCTCTTCTGCGACATGGCGAGGGTGGCCGACACGGCCAGCTTCTGGATTCTGTCTGCGATGTGTTTCTTTTCCATTCCGGTAGGGTAATTGGAAGGTGATTAATAGCGCGCAAATTTAATCATTTTTTTCCACTCTGCAAAATCGGGAGTTTCGTGGGGAATCGGGTGGAGTCGGGATTCTCGATGAGGCCTGCCTCGATCATGCGGAGCGAGTCGGCATAGCTGAGACGGTCGTCGGCGTCGGGAGCGACGGTTGCCGCGGCTTCGCGCAGAGCGTCGCGGTCGATGCCGCCGGTGGCGGCGGGCCGGGAGGCCAGGGGGAAGCGCACTTTGCCGGCGCGCGCCTTCGACACTCCGCGGCGGAACACGTTCTCGATCTGCTGCACGAGGTTCACACGGGTGTTGTCGGCGATTTCATGCCGCTCGAGCACCATGCCGGGCTTGATTTTGGCGCCACCGAGGCGCACTTTCATTTTCTCGGGGGTGCCCTTGATGTTGATGCCGAATTTGAACGGGATGGGCGATTTGAGCACCGAGATATGATAGTTGAGATTCATGGCCATGTCGTTGTGACCCATCACGCCGAGGCGATACCGGTCGATGTTGAAGATGAAGGGGTAGAGGGTGACGGCGTTGTTTTCCACCACGGCCTCCACCTCCATGTGGTCGATCATGTTGCGCTTCTTATCCTTGAACAGGAGCCATTTGCTCACGGTCTTGAAAGTCTCGGGATCGAGAAGCACCAGCGAGTCGCCGGCGATGCGGATGGCGGCGCGGAGCGATGCCAGGTTTATGTCCATGTTGCGTTCGACGTCGGTGGTGACGGCCACGTCGGCGTTGACGATGCCGGCGAAACTCTCCATCAGTGGCATGATGGAATCGATGGCGGGCACAAGCGTCTCGAGATGGTCGAGGCGGAAGCGGTCGACTTTCATGCCCATGCCGAACGACAGTGAATCGGGCTGCGCGCCCTGGTAGAGGGCGTTGAGCGAGATTGAGCCGATGTCGGTGGCGGCCGAAAGGTCGCGCAGGTTCAGGGCGCCGTCGAAGAGGAGCAGGTCGCCGCTGAAGCGGTGCAGCACCAGATCGGAATAGAGCACGTTGGCGCCGCTGACGCGCAGATGGGCGTCGATGTTGCGGGGCATCAGCAAGGGCAGCGTGTCGGTCACGGCCTTTGTGGTGTCAACGTCGGTGTCGGTGTCGTCGTCGCTCCAGAGATTCTCCGAAGGGGTCTGCTGTGCCAGCGCCGGTCCGGCGAAGAGCGCCTGCACGATCTGGTTGACATTGATGGTGTCGCTGACGATGTCAAACTGTACGCCTAAAGTGTTGTTGCGGCGTGCGGTGAGAGCGCGCCGCAGGTTGGTTATGGTGCCGTTGATGCGGAAATCGCTCTGCCCCGAGCGCAGCTTGAGATCTTTCAGTCTCACGGAGTCGGAGGAGAACGTCAGATTGATGTCGCGCAGGCGGTTGCGCAGCGGGAAATAGGGGGTGGCGAAACTGCCGCGACCGGCGCGTATGTGGCCCGAGAAATCCCAGTTGCGCATGAAATTGCGGTCCTTGGAGTCGAGCGTGAGGTCGACGTCGCCATAGGCAGGCTGCGCCGCAGCGGCACCCGGTGCTCCGGCGGGAGCGGCGGCAGGGGCGCCGATGCCGGAAACGGGGGCGTGGGGCGCGCGGTGGTGCTTGCGCCGGCGCATGTGGACGGTGAGATCAAGGTCGGCGTCGCGCAACGCGAACCGGCCGAGCTGCTGGCCGAACAGCAGGCGCCCGGCGGCCACTTTGAGATTCATCAGCGGCGAGCGTGCCTCCCCTTTGAAACGGCGCAGGGAGCCGCCGGCCGCTGCGTCGCGCAATCGCACTCGCATGGAGTCGGTGGTGGAGTCGAATTTCAGACGCTCCATGGCTATGTATCCGCCGAAGGGGTTTATCTCGGTGGTGTCGGCCGAGCCTTTCCGGTTGACGGTGCCGGCTCCGGCGCGGAAGTTCTTAAGTTCGAGATTCATACCCATGCCGTCGGCCCAGAGGGTGTCGATTTTAAGTGACACCTGTAACAGCGAGTCGACTTTCTGTCCGCCGGCGGAGACGAAACTGTTGTCGGTGCCGAATTGCAGACGGGCCAGCCGCATGCGTGCCTGCATCATGCCGGGAGCGTCGGCCGAGATGTTGCGGAGCATCAGCTCGCCGTCGGCGTAGAGGCGGTGGAAGTTGGCCTCCGAGAGGTCGCTCATGCGCAGGCGGAAATCGGCGTTGCCGCTCAGCAGACCGGTGATGTGCACCGGGATGCGGCTGCGCAGACGGGGCGGTATGCGCCCGAGGTCGACGGTGCCGCGGAAGTTGCCGGCGATACTGGGGTCTTTGACGATGTCGGTGGCGCGGAGATTCAGATCGAGATTCACGCCCGCGCCGACAATATGGAATTTTTTCAGATGGAATGTGGAGCGGTTCATGTCGCTGCCGTCGAGGTCCACCTCGAGCTGTCCGGCAAATTCGCTGAAACGGAGCGTCTGGTACTGGGCCCGGCAGTCGGGAATCTCAAGAGTGGCTTTGAGCGAGGGAAGAATGGTGTCGGCAAGCACCCAGGGGCGGGTGAACTCCACGGTGGCCGACAGCTTCATGTCGGTTTTCAGCGGTTCGGCCAGGGGGCGCACCTGCGGCGGCAGATGTTTCAGCGCCTGCTCGATGGGAATGGCGTCGATGCTGCCGGTGAAGCGGGTCACCGAAGGATCGCCCGAGAAGTCGAGGGCGGTGGAGAAGTCAAACCGGTAGTCGTCGAGGGTGAGATGCATGTTGTCGGCTTCCACGGCCAGCGGGGTGTCGTGGTGCCAGCGCAGAGTGCCGTCGAGACCGAAAGTAAGTTCCGAGAGCCGGAACTCGCTGAGGAACGGGAGCCGCATGTCGCCCCGGAACGCGATGCTGTAGCGGGGCGCGTCGGCGCCGTCGCACGACACATCTTGCAGGCGTGCGCTCACATCGAGCGAGTCGATGAGCGAACGAAACCGCAGCGGTCCGGAGTTGACGATGCGGAATGAGTTGATCGATATGTCGGGGACGGATATGGGTGTGGTGTCGGTCTCTTCCTCAGTTTCAGGGAAAATGCGCCAGTTGGCCACCGAGTCGGTGACCTGGACGATATTGACGGCCGGTCGGTCGAACACCACATCATGGAGGGCGATTTTGCCCGCCAGAAGCTTCACCACATTGAGCGAACCGTTGAAATGGCGTATGGAGAGGAGCGAGTCGGCGTCGGCGGGGAGGTCGGCGCGGTCGGCCTGCGGCAGATGGCCGAGCGACCGCGAGATCACCTGCAGAGAGTCAACCTCGAGCTGCATCCGCGGGAAGGTCTTCCAGAATGTCAGCTCCACGCGTGCCAGTTTCACGTCGGCGTCGAGATAGCGCGAGGCCTCGCGCTCCACCATCGGGGTGAGTTTGCCCGGGGTGAGAATCCACACAATCAGCGTGCATGCAAGCAGCAGAAGTGTCACTGCCGAGCCTGCAATCCATGCGCACCATTTCAGAATCTTTTTTAACATAGTAGTGAGGATTATCGGGCGGTGACGTGATAGCAGCTCTGCTTCCGCTCATATTTCACGTAGCAGCGTCCGTTGCGGCGCTCGTTCTCGATGACTTCGCCGAGGAGGTTCTTCAGGTCCTCCTGGGTGCGGGCCACGGTGAGAGAGTCGCAGATAAAGTTGATGTGCGAGATGTCGAATGTAGTGCCGTAGAGGTGGGCCGATGTGTCGACAGCGTTGCGGTTGCGCCGGCGCAGTTGTCGCACCAGCGAGGGTGTGCGGAGCACGCTTGTCACCTTAACGCGGTAGGCTCCCCCGCCGCGAGCCTGCAGCGAGTCGCGGAAAGCGGCGCCGATATCTTTCAGCAGCCGGTGGGCGCGCGGCACCAGATAGGGGATGGAGTGGGTGAGGTTGTCGAGATAGTATTCCTCGCAACTGCTGAGCCGTTCGAGGCGCTGCGCGTTGTCCCAGGCGTCGCGGAGGGTGTGCATGGGGGCTATGCCGATCTGCTCGGCGGCTGCAATCTGCACCTTGTTGCTGTCGTTGAACACTCGCGCCAGCGGGGCGCCGAGATAGTTGATGCGCAGTTTCACGCCGGCGGGTGGCATGGAGTCGAGATGCCGTTCATAGCGGTTGTGTGCCCTCACGGTGTCGTAGGGGAGGAGGATGGCCATTACCGCGGAGTGATGGATGAGGCCGTGGTCGGCGCCCGCCGCGTCAGTGCCGCAGTCGGAGGCCTCGGAGGCATGCGAGGCCGCGAAAAGCTGAGGCACACGCGAGGCATCGTCGGCCGCTCCGACGAAGGCGATTTCATTGGCCGTGGCCGATGCCGCCTCGCAAACCAGCGACGGTGTGCGCGGGCCTCCGCATGACAACACAGAGCATAAACCGGCGGCGGCAGCCACCACCCATATCAGCGATTTCAATCGGTTTCTTCCCATAGCGCATCAGATGTTGCAAAGTTAACTATAATCTGTGATATATTGTGCGCCCGCGCTCCAATTTTCCATGTCAGGGCAATAAATCGGCAGTTTCGCAGTTATATGTGTGTAAAATCACGTACACATGAATCTTTTCCGCCATATTCTCTCCGCCGCCCTGCTGGCCGGCGCCTCCGCTGTGGCTTGCGCCGCCGTGGTTGAAGCCACACCCGGCTCGCTCGCTTCGCAGGTCAGCCCCGACGAGACCTCGCTCACCGTCACCGGCTCAATCGACGCCAGCGACTTCGACGTCATCCGCAATCTTCGCAATCTCCGCACGCTCGACCTCTCGGGTGCCACAGTGGCCGCCTACAGCGGCGACAGGCTCGAATCGGGCATAATGACCTCCGGCGCCGACATCCTCCCCGAGGCCGCCCTGCTGTCGGTGCCCGCCACCACAGTGAAACTTCCTGCCGGCATCGTGACCATTCAGGCAGGCGCCATGGGCAATATCGGCGCCCGTGAAATCGAGATTCCGTCAACGGTGAAAACCATTGAGGCGGGAGCCTTTTCGGCGCTCCCCGCACTCGAGCGAATCACTGTGCCCGCCTCGGTGACCTCCCTGGGCGACCGGATGTTCAAGGATTGCCCCATGCTCAGCGAGGTGGCCATACTGGCCGACATCACGGAGTTGCCGGCGTCGACATTCCTCAACTGCAAGGCTCTGACCGACGTGCAGCTCCCCGCAGGCCTGAAATCAATCGGAGAATCGGCATTTGCCGGATGCGTGGCGCTGAAGAGCATCGAGATGCCGGCGTCGCTTGTGGCCATAGGCGATCTCGCTTTTGCCGGTGCAGGCCTGGAATCGCTCGATCTGAGCAACCATTCCGGTCTTGCCGCTATCGGCGAGTGGGCGTTTTCGAATTGCAACGACCTGCTTGATGTGGCTGTCGGCTCCTCGGTGGTTTCGATGGGCCGCGGCGCTTTCGCCCTCAACAGCCAGCTTGCCTCCGAAGTGACAGCTATGGCCGGAAATGTCAAATCGCTCCCCTCCCATTTCGTCTATGGATCCACTCTCACAGGTGTGAACCATCTGGAGAATCTGGCTCTTGACTCCATCGGCGACTATGCCCTTTCGGGCAACCTCGCGACGGCAGTTACACTCCCCGCCACCGTCAGCCAAATCGGCTCGGGTGCAATGGAACGTATGCCCAACCTCACATCGCTCGACGCCTCGAGCATAAAGGCTGTGCCCTCGCTCGGCAAGGATGTGTGGGCCGAGACCGACCAGCCCGCCGCCGTCTGCTACGTGTCGCCCGAACTTTTCGACACCTACTCCAACACTCCCCAGTGGCGTGAATTCCAGCTCCAGAAGAAAGATCCCTCGGCTGTTGACGACACACACATAACCGATGTGGCCGACGGCGCTGCCGTGCGCGGCGTCTTCGACGGCATGGTGCTCCGCCTCGAATGCGATACGGAGATCCGTCAGGTGCAGCTCTACGATGTCTCGGGCCGCGTGCTCACCATCCACCGCGCCGCTCCGGCCCGCACCATGACCATCGACACCGCGCCCTTCGACAGCCGCGTGTTCCTTGTGCGCCTGCTTCTGGGCGACTCCTCGACCCCGGTGCTGAAACTCGTGCGCCCCTGACCGGCGCCGCAGCTATGTAGCTAAGATAACCGCCCTGTCGATTTTTTTGCAGAATTGTATAATTGTTGCTAACTTTGCAGTCCCCCTCCGGTTATATAGCAATCCCGGTGGGTTCGATCCTTTACATTCAGCCGGCTGTTGCCGAGAGGCATTGCCGCCGCCGCTACGTGGATAAATTTGATTGCTTGCAACCACATTAAAAAATGCTAAAAAACCATGCACTACCTTTTTACATCGGAATCAGTTTCCGAAGGTCATCCCGACAAAGTCGCCGACCAGATTTCCGACGCTGTCCTTGACCAGTTTCTTGCCGCCGACCCGCAGTCGAAAGTGGCCTGTGAGACCCTTGTCACCACCGGCCAGGTGATTATTGCCGGCGAGGTGAAATCCAATGCCTACATCGACCTCGACGGCACCGCCCGCAAGGTGATCAAGGAGATCGGCTACAACAACTCCGACTACAAGTTTGATGCCGAATCGTGCGGCGTGCTCACGGCTATCCATGAGCAGAGCCACGACATCAACCGCGGTGTGGAGCGCGCCGATGCCGAAAACCAGGGCGCCGGCGACCAGGGGATGATGTTCGGCTATGCCTGCGACGAGACGCCGCTGCTGATTCCGCTGACTATCGCTCTGTCGCACGCGCTGCTCAAAGAGCTGTCGAAAATCCGCCGCGAGGCTCAGGACAACCCCGCCGCCACCGATTTCACCTACACCGATGCAGAGGGACACCGCCGTTGCTATCTGCGCCCCGATGCCAAGAGCCAGGTGACAGTGGAATATGACGAGGAGCACCGCCCGGTTAAGGTCGACACCATCGTCATCTCCACCCAGCACGACGACTTCTACAATCTGCACGAGAGCGACTATCCCACCCCCGAGGCATACCGCGAGGCACGCGAGCGCGCCGATGCCGAGATGCTCGCTACAATCACACGCGATGTGCGCGACATCCTCATCCCCCGCACCATAGCCGTCATTCCCGCGGAGCTGCGTCCGCTGCTTGAGAAATTCGTGGCTCAGCTGGGACACGGCACCACTCTCCATGTCAACCCCACCGGCAAATTCGTGATCGGAGGCCCCCACGGCGACACCGGTCTCACAGGCCGTAAAATCATTGTCGACACCTATGGCGGTCACGGTGCTCATGGCGGAGGTGCATTCTCGGGCAAAGACCCGTCGAAAGTCGACCGTTCGGCCGCCTATGCCGCCCGTCATATCGCCAAGAATCTCGTGGCCGCCGGCATCTGTCGTCAGGCTCTGGTTCAGGTGGCCTACGCCATCGGCGTGGCAGCGCCTGTGAGTCTTTATGTCAACACATCGGGTACGGCTCTTGTGCCCTTCTCCGATGCGGAAATCTCGGCCAAGGTGTCGGAAATCTTCGACATGCGTCCCGCCGCCATCGAGCGACGGCTGAAACTGCGCGCGCCGATCTATTCCGAAACGGCCACTTACGGCCATGTGGGACGCACTCCGCGCACCGTCACCAAGACATTCCGCGACAGCACGGGTCACACTTTCACCCGCACCGTCGACCTTTTCACCTGGGAACGCCTCGACTATGTCGACACCCTGCGTGCCGCTTTCGGTCTCCCCGCTTCCGAATAAGCCAAGAGCTTGTTTAATTGGAAATGTCACAGATTCAGAAATTCAAGGAAAAAATTCTCGGCGGAGAAATGCTCTCGGCCGAGGAGGCACTGTCGCTCGAAAACATCGCGGATGCCGACCTCCCGGAGCTTTTCAGCTGCGCTGAGGAGATCACCCGCCGCTGCGTCAGCCGCGAGTTCGACACCTGCTCGATCATCAATGCCCGCTCGGGCCGTTGCTCCGAAAATTGCAAATGGTGCGCCCAGTCGGCGCATTACCACACCAACTGCGACGTGTATCCGCTGGTGTCGCGTCAGGAATGCCTCGATGCCGCCGAATACAACCGCCGCCGCGGTGTGCGCCGATTCTCTATGGTGACTTCGGGCCGCGCCCTCCGCGGCGCCGATCTCGACCGTGCCTGCGGATATATCAGCGAAATTCACAGCCGTGGCGGCATAGGGCTGTGCGCCTCCATGGGGCTGCTCGGTCGGGAGGAGCTGCAGAAACTCCGCGATGCCGGTGTCAGCCGCTATCACTGCAATCTCGAGGCCGCTCCATCATATTTCGGCACACTCTGCTCAACCCACACGGTAGAGGACAAGATCCGCACCATCTCCATTGCCCGTGAGCTTGGGATGGAGGTGTGCTCGGGGGGCATCATCGGTATGGGCGAAACGCGCCGCCAGCGCATAGAGCTGGCTCTGGAACTGAGACGGGTGGAGCCGGAGTCGATACCGCTAAATGTGCTGTCGCCGATTCCCGGCACACCGCTCGAACATGCCGAGCCGATTTCCGAACAGGAGATTCTCGCCACGGTGGCTTTCTTCCGGTTCGTTCATCCCTCTGTGGCCATCCGTTTTGCCGGTGGCCGCGCCCGCCTCAGTGCCGAATCGCAGCTGCAGGCGCTCCGCATCGGTGTGAACGGCGCCATAGTCGGCGACCTGCTCACCACCATCGGCTCCAAAATCGCCGATGACCGCACCCTGGCCACGATGGCCGGTTACACTGTCTGAACGCATTTTCGGCACATTTGCACACTCATGTGTGCCGAATGTTAAAAATGAAATCCCGGGCTTTTGCACCGAAACGCCTCTACAAACGTTGTGGAGGCGTTTTATGTTATATAACATATTTTTAAAAAGTTAAAATGAGTGTGCATTTCCTGCCGATATTCCGTAGCTTATTTGGCTGCCCGAAAATCTTTTTGTAACTTTCGGACGTTTTAGGTTAAAAATCCTTAGAGCATGTGTTGTTAAACAAGTGCCAAACATGCTCTAAACAAGCTCTTACAATTTCACAGTCATTATGATAGAACGTTTCACTAATCGGACCGATTTCGCCAGCTATGAGGACTTCGCCGCCAATTTCCGGCTTACGGTTCCTGAGAATTTCAATTTTGCCTATGATGTGGTCGACCGCTGGGCCGAAGAGGAACCCGAACGTGAGGCTCTGCTCTGGACCAACGTGGAAGGTGAGGAGCGGCACTTCAATTTCCGCCAGCTCAAGGAGCTGAGCGACCGCACGGCCTCTTTCTTCCAGGCTCTGGGCGTGGGTAAAGGCACCCGCGTGATGCTGATGCTCAAACGGCATTATCAGTTCTGGCTATCCATGATGGCCCTGCACAAGCTCGGCGCCGTGGCCATCCCCGCAACGCATCTGCTCACCCCCGAGGATATCCGCTACCGCTGCCATGCCGCATCTATCAAAGTGATTGTGGCTGCCGGTGATCCCGACATGACCGACCATATCAACGAGGCCGCGCGCGACTGCCCCTCGCTCGAGTGGCTGATCTCCACCGGGCCGTCGGTGCCCGAAGGGTGGCTCAACTTCGATGTGGCCATCGAGAAAGCCCCACCGTTCCGCCGCCCCGAACATGTCAATGTAAATTCCGATCCGATGCTGCTCTATTTCACCTCGGGCACCTCGGGCGAGCCGAAAATGGTGGCCCACGACTTCACATATCCTCTGGGGCATGTGGTCACGGCACGTTTCTGGCATCAGCTCCAGCCGGGCGACATCCATCTCACTCTGGCCGACACCGGCTGGGGCAAATGCGCCTGGGGCAAACTTTACGGTCAGTGGATCTGCGGTGCCGTGGTCTTTGTCTATGACTTCGACAAGTTTGTGCCCGCCGATCTGCTCGGTATTCTTTCGAAATATCATATCAATTCGTTCTGCGCACCTCCCACGGTGTTCCGGTTCCTCATCCGCGAGGATCTGTCGAAATATGATCTGTCGGCTCTCACGCGCTGCTCCATCGCCGGCGAGGCGCTAAATCCCTCGGTCTACGAGCGATGGAAAGAGCTGACCGGTCTGGAACTGCGCGAGGCCTACGGACAGACCGAGACCACGCTGACGGTCGGCACCTTCCCCTGGCTCACCCCGAAACCGGGTTCGATGGGGAAGCCTAATCCTGCCTACGACATCGACGTGGTCGACGAGCAGGGGCGTTCGGTGCCCAGCGGCGTCAACGGTGAGATTGTGATTCGCGCCGAGCGCGACAGCAAGCCTGCCGGCCTGATGATAGAATATCTCGAGGATGAATCGCAGATGGCCCGCACATGGAGCAACGGTATCTATCATACCGGCGACATCGCTTTCCGCGACGACGACGGCTATCTGTGGTTCGTCAGCCGCAAGGACGATGTGATCAAATCGTCGGGCTACCGCATCGGCCCCTTCGAGGTGGAGAGCGCATGCCTCACCCACCCCGCTGTGGTGGAATGTGCCATCACGGCTGTGCCCGACGACATCCGCGGCCAGGTGGTGAAGGCCACGATAGTGCTGGCCAAGGAGTATGCCCGCATGGCCGGCGACGCCCTGGTCAAGGATATCCAGAATCATGTGAAGCGCATCACCGCTCCTTACAAATATCCGCGCGTGATAGAATTCGTGAAGGAGCTGCCGAAAACGATTTCAGGAAAAATCAGACGTGTGGCCATCCGCGCCAGCGATGCCGCCGACAATGCCGTGAAGGCTACCCGCGAAGCTGCCGACAAAACAATGAAGGCTACGCGGAATGCCACCAACAGGGCACTCAGCGCAGCCAACAAAGCTGTGGACGAGGCTACAAAGCCTGCGTCCGGAGTTACTCCGGCGTGCGTCACCGCAAACCGTCGTCACCGCAAATAAAAGTTTTCTCCTGTACTTTTGTCACGACTGCGTCGATGTGGAAACACTCATGTTTGTTTCCCTCGCCGCAGCCGTCTTTTTATTTACGGCCTTACTAACTATACCTAATTATTAACTAAAGTTACGGATCACTTATCATGGGGTGACTCACGTCAGCCGCAGATTGTTTCTTCTATTCTCCGGCCATCCGCTTCTCCGCTGAGATGCGGATGGCCGTGAATGTATAGGTTTATACTTGAATCGGGGTTACGTGTTTTACACTTGAAAAATCGGTTAATTTCTTTGAAGGAATATTTGATTACATCTTTTTCTTCGCTCCGGCGGTTTGCCGGGATGGAAAAAATCGTGTAGTCAGGTTTGTTAATCAGTCAGGTTAGGATTGTGAATTAATTTAAGGAATTTTGGTTGAGGGAGGTGCAGGGATATTTTTTGCGTCTTCCCTTGGATGTTGCAAAGTTAATACGCGAATCGGCGGGAGGCGTAAAATTATTGTTCAAACAGAGTGCGGTGTGGCGGGATAAAGCTATTTTGAACTGAAATTTATCGGAAATTGGCGGTTTTGACCAAAAATTACAAAAATAATCAGTGCCTGCGGGTGAACTTTCGCAGACACTGATTGGTCATGACATGATATTTTTCTTAGTCGGTGGTGAACGGAGCTACCGGGAGATCGGTGCTGCCGTAGAGATTTCCGTCGGGATAGTCGGCCCAGTTGTAGCGTGCCACGGTGGGTTTCTTCACCAGAGGCGAGGAGAGCACCACGGTGTCGGCGCCGGTGATGCGGGCGTTGGCGTTGGCCCAGCGGCCGTCGGCGTCGCGGAGGATGAAACCGGTGACTGCGGCATTGCGGGCGCTGACGGCGCTGTCGAATTTCAGCACAAGTTTGTTGCCGTCGGCTTTCACCGAGATGCAGCGCGGACCGTCGGCCACGAGGCCGGAGTGGCCGTAGGTTTTCTTAAGGGCGTTGAGCGAGAGGCGGTGCGCAACATCCTGTTTGTTGGTGGGGTGAATGTCGGTGGGGTGTCCGAGGTCGATGGCGGTGGCCATGCCTGTGCCGGGGAGTTCAAGCGCTTTTGCCTGTGCGTTGCGCAGGTAGGCCCACGCCGATTCGGGCTGCAATGTCTGCGGCTGCAGGAAGCCTGCGAGCTGCACGAAGTAGAAGGGCATCGTGGGGTTGTTCCAATCCTCGCGCCAGCCGGTGATCATTTCCTTGAAGATGCGTTCATACTGCTGGTGGCGGCCCACATTGTTGCACCCCTGATACCAGATGGCGCCTTTGATGGGGAGATGACGGAGCGGATGGATCATTGCGTTGTAGAGCACGGCGGGTCGGTTGGTGCCCATGAGACCGCTGTGGCGGGGATAGTCGGTGAGCTTGTCGGCTGTAACGGCGGTCTTATAGTGCCAGGGGCCGGCCAGTGAATAGGTCTTGCCGTCGCATTCGGCATAAAGCTGGTCGGCTGCGCCAACGATGCCGCCGCCGCCCTGACCGTCGTAAATCACCACTGTAATTATGTTTTCACCCTCTTTGACAAGGTTGGCGGGCACGTCGTAGATACGTCGGATGCCATAGCCTGCTGTCGAGCCTACTTTCACGCCGTTGAAGTATGTGACTTCATCGTCGTCGGCGGCAAGACTGATTTTGAGGGGTTTGCCGGCGGCTGAGGCAGGAAGTGACAGCGAGCGCTGCATCCATGCGATGCCGTCGAAGTTCGGTATCGCCGGTTCCCAGTCGCCTGGAGCATTCATTGTGGGCCATTGCGATTGCAGTTTGGTCTTGTCGAAGTCGCAAAGCCTGGCGGCCTTGCCTGTGAGCCAGGCGGCATATGCTTTGTTCTTTTCTCTCTCCATGGCGTCGATGTCGTAGCCAAAGGCCTTGACATCCTCCATATATTGGTCGAAGTCGCCGTCTTTGTTGGCGTGTTCGTAGCTGGTCCACGCTTCTACCGGTGTGCCTCCCCATGTGGCGTCGATCACGCCCACGGGCACTTTCAACGAGTCGCGCAGCTCTTTGGCGAAGAGATAGCCTATGGCCGAGAATCCCCGGGCGGCGGGAGAGGAGAGCACCCATCCCATCTCCACGTCGGCATCGTCGAGCGGCCGGCCCGACATGGTGTTGCGGATCTGGAGCAGACGAATGTCGGGGTGCTGCATGGTGGCCACCACTTCGTCGCTACCCATCAGCCGGGCCCAGTCCCCCTCCACGGGGAATTCCATATTGGATTGTCCGGAGGCGAGCCACACTTCGCCCGAAAGCACGTTGGAGAGTACGGTTTCGCCGGTGCCGTCGTTGAAAATCATGGTGAACGGACCTCCGGCGGCGGGTGCCTTGATCTCGATAACGAAATTGCCGTCGGCGGCGGCTTTGGCCGTTGCCGGCGCTTTCTGCCAGTCGGTGGTGAGGGTTACTTTGGCGCCGGGAGCGGCTTTTCCGGGAATTTTAAGAGTGGAATTCTGCTGCACCACCATATTGTCGGAATAGATGGCGGGGAGCGTCACTTTGGCTCCCAGAGGCAGCGCTGCCGCAACCATGGCGGCAATTGCAAGCTGTTTTTTGATCATGGTAGGGGTTAGTTACTTGAATTTTTTACAAAAATAGTGAATTATGAGATAAGTGCAAAAAAAATTACTCGTCATCACGACGAATAATCTTCTTACCTTAAATCTAATACCATGAAAAACTGATGCAAAGGTACAACCGATTGTTAGTCGAGCATAATATCTTGTCAAAAAAGTCACCCATGATTAACATTGTTTTGCCAAGGTGAAAATACCTCTACAGTTTTATTAACCGTTATTAACTCTTGCGCTTCTTTTATGCAAAATATATTCTATAATATGTTGCTCTGCGATTAGTATTACATTTTTCCCGAGAAATTTTGGGTTGTTAAATCAGAGCTATAACTTTGTAGCTGAAATGATGGTACCGGTCCGACTGGCCGCTCTACCGGTCAGATCTGATTAACTATCTAATAGCTTGTTAAGGAGAGATGAGAGATAACGCTGACGAAATGCTGCCGCTGGTTGATGAACAGGGCAATGTGGTAGGGCAGGCCACCCGCGGGGTGTGCCATAACGGTGTCGAGAGGCCGTTGCATCCGGTGGTGCATCTGCATGTGTTCGACCCGCAGGGACGTCTGTATCTGCAGAAACGTCCTGAATGGAAAGATATTCAGCCCGGGAAGTGGGACACGGCCGTGGGCGGACATGTCGACCTTGGCGAGAGCGTCGATGAAGCGCTCCGCCGCGAGGTGCGCGAAGAGTTGGGTATCACCGATTTCGCGCCCGAATGGCTTGGACGCTATGTGTTTGAGTGCGAGCGCGAGCGCGAACTTGTGAATGTGTTCCGCGCCACGGTCGCAACTCCTCCACGACCCACCGAGGAACTTGACGGGGGCGCGTTCTGGACGCGCAGTGAGATTCTGCGTGCCATCGCATCGGATCCGTCGCCCCTCACTCCGAATTTCGCTGCGGAATACTTGCGTCTTTTCGGCGGGGATGTGAGGGAGAGAAAGGGGTGATGTACGGATGCGGACAGAAGGGGATGGGGTAATGCGCTGAAAATCAGTGGGAGTTGCAATGGGGATTTTTTTATTATAGTTTTGTGGCAGAAAAAGTTTTCGGGAATCAGCCTGAAAAATTGTGCATTCACGCATTATGGACAAAACTATAGACAAAAAAGAGATCAGAAAGGAAAAAAGCAAGCGGGCGCTGGTATGGGGCATTGCCGCCGCTGCCGGCATCGCCGCCGTTTCGTTCGTGCTGATGAACATGGCGCCGTCGGTCAACAGCCGCGACATAACTGTCGGCACGGCCGAGCGGGGTCCGTTGGAAATCACAGTCGCCGCTACCGGGCGCGTGGTCCCGGCGCATGAAGAGATCATAAATTCCCCGGTGGAGACCCGTGTGCTCAGGGTGTATGCTCAGCCGGGCGACACTGTGAAAGCCGGTATGCCGTTGCTGCTGCTCGATCTGGAGCAGGAACAGACTGCACTGGGCAAACTGCACGACGCACGCACCATGCAACAGCAGGAATTGCGGCAGCTCGAACTGAGCAACATGACCAACATCAGCGACCTTGAAATGAAAATCAAGGTGAGCGAGATGAATGTGAGTCGTCAGCGCATCGAGGTGGAGAATGAACGGCGCCTCGACAGCATAGGCAGCGGCACGGGCGACCGGGTGCGCCAGGCCGAGACTGCTTACCGTGCAGGCGTGCTCGAGCTTGAACAGTTGCGCACCCGTCTGCGCAACGAGCGTCAGCGCGCCTCGGCCGCCGAAGCCAGCCAGCGGCTCAATGTCTGCTCGTCGGACCGCGATATAGCTCTGATGGAAAAGACCATACACCGCGGTAGCATCCCTGCGCCGCTCGACGGCGTGCTCACCTTTATAACCTCCGAACTGGGCAGCCGCGTAGGCGCCGGCGAGAAGGTGGCCGTGGTGTCAGATCTGTCGAGTTTCAAGGTCGTGGGCGAGGTGCCCGAGGGGAGCAGCGACCGCGTGCAGACGGGCGCCGCCGTGACCGTGCGCATCAGCGGAGCGCAGTTTGCCGGCACCGTCAGCAACATCACTCCGCAGGCGCGGCAGGGGGTAGTGTCGTTTGTGGTGCGTCTCGACAATCCGCGCGACAGCCGTCTGCGCTCAGGCGCCCGTGCCGAGCTACAGGTGAGCTTCGGCTACAAGAGCGACGTGCTTCGCGTGCCCAACGGCTCATTCTATAAGGGAGAGGGCAAATATCAGGTCTTTGTCTTCGACTCGGAAAACCGCGCGGTGCGACGTACCGTCCATGCCGGCGACTGCAACCGCGACTATGTGGAGATCCTCGACGGGCTGCAGCCGGGCGATAAAATCATCGTGAGCGATACCGAACAATATAACACAAAGAATAAACTCAACATCAAATGGGAATAATCACATTAAACGGTATAGAGAAAGTATACCGCACAAAGGAAATAGAGACCACCGCGCTTGAAAACGTGAATCTCGAAGTGAAAAAAGGTGAATTTCTGAGCATCATGGGCCCCAGCGGCTGCGGCAAATCAACGCTGCTCAACATAATGGGACTGCTCGACAAAGCCACTAAAGGCACCGTGACAATCCTCGACAGGGATTGCAGCACTCTCAGCGACCGCGAGCTGTCGCATTTCCGCAATGCCAGCCTCGGGTTCGTGTTTCAGAGCTTCCATCTGATTCCCACGCTCGATGTGGCCGCCAACGTGGAGATACCGTTGCTCTACCGCAAGGGGGTGAGCGCCCGCCAGCGCCGCCGGCGCGTCGAGGAGGTGCTCGAGCGTCTGGGCATGTCGCATCGCATCCATCATCTTCCCACGCAGCTCAGCGGCGGCCAGTCGCAGCGAGTGGCCATAGCCCGCGCCATAGTGGGCAATCCTCCCATCGTACTCGCCGACGAACCTACCGGTAACCTTGACAGCAAAATGGGCGCCGAGGTTATGTCGCTGCTGCAGCGCCTCAACAAAGAGGACGGCACCACAATCATAATGGTCACCCACAACGAGATGCAGGCGCAGGAAACCGACCGTATCGTGCGCTTCTTCGACGGCCGCATAATCGGATAAGAGACCCTATCGGTAACATTTATTAATAAACAAGCTCTAAGAGATGAAACAGAAAATACGCCAGATAATCAACGATATGCGGCAGCAGCCGCTTGTCGGCACAGTCACATTCATCGCCACAGTGCTGACCATATTTCTCTTTATGGCTGTAGTCATCACCACACGTGTCAAAGAGGTGCCGTTCGCGCCCGAGAGTTGCCGCGACAGGCTGCTTGTCGGTAAGTTTATCCACGTGAAGTCAATAGAGGGCGAGAGCGACATGTCGGGTGGCCTGAGCGATGTGACCGCGCGCAAGCTCTACGACGGCCTCGAAGGGGTGGAATGCGTGTCGTTCTTCCAGTCGCTGACACCCCGCACGGCGGCAGGCACCGAGGGGAAATATTTCAATGTGTTCACCCGCGCCACCGACGCCGCATTCTTCAAGGTCTTTGATCACAAACTGATAGCCGGAAGATACTATACCCCCGAGGAGGCTGCCTCTAACCTGCCGATGGCCGTGGTCAACGAGCGCACCGCCCGCGAGGCATTCGGCACCGTCGACTGCGTGGGGCAGACCATCAGCCTCAATCACAAGAAATTTAATGTGGTGGGTGTGGTCAGCGACCACTCGTTTCTTGCAACCACAGCCTGTGGCGACGTGTTTATTGCCCGCGGATATGACGAGACTCCCGGCCTGTTCGGCGATACCTCGGCCGCGCTGCTCGTGGGCAACGGTGTGGATTTCGGGTCGGTGCGCGATCATGTCAAAGCGCGCTACGCCATACTTGACACTGAGCTTGCTCCCGAAAACAAAAAGACCGTATACCACGAGGCGCCCTTCAATCAGGAAGCAATCGCCGGGGGCATCGCCGGCAGCAACACCACGCCCGACACCTCCTCCGACCGCTATGTGCGCTATACCCTCTATGCCATTCTGCTGCTTGTGCCGGCCATAAACCTCAGCAGCCTGCTGCACAGCCGCATGCGCCGGCGCATCAGCGAGATAGGTGTGCGCCGCGCATTCGGTTGCACCCGTCTGCGCATCATCACCGATATCCTCTGGGAGAATTTTCTCGTCACCCTCGCCGGCGGCATCGTGGGCGTAGCCCTCGGCATCATCTTCGCCATGAACTACAGCGGGCTGTATGAGGACATGGAGACCTACGGCAGCGGTGTCACCCCCGACATCAGCTCGGTGATCAACTGGGGCACAATACTTATAGCCGTGGGTGTATGTTTCATCCTTAACCTCATCAGCGCCTCCGTGCCGGCCTGGCAGGCATCGCGCCTGAATCCCGTGGAGGCAATCAACGCAAAATAACCTGTAGCGCAAACAATTATGAAACGTAAACTACTGAAACAGATGCTCAATGAGTGGCGCTCAAACATCTGGATAGTCATAGAGCTTGTGATAGTGCTGCTGGTGCTTCAGCTCATCTCCGGCATTCTGTATTCAATCTTCAAGCTGAAAGAGCCGGTGCTGCACACCGACATCGAAAATATATATGTGGCCGACATCAACGTCCTTGAAAAGAATTCGGAGGGCTATATACCCTACGACAGCACGCATTCGGCCGTGACCGACCTTGACATGCTGATGACCAAGCTGCGCTCCAACCCCTATGTGGAAAAGGCCGGCTACGGCAACTCCAATGCCATCCCTTACCAATATAATTTCTGGGGATCGAAGGTGTCGCTCCCCGGCGATGAAAAACGCACATGCTTCATCAACGAGCGCGGCATGTCGCCCGAGATGCTTGAGGTGCTTGAGATCCGCGGCGAAAGGGGCGAGACCCCGGGTCAGCTCGCCGAAATGCTGCGCAAGGGTTATATGCTGCTTTCCGAGTCGGAATTGCAGTATGACGATAACGCCCCCAAGGCAGCCGAATTCGTCGGCAAGGATGTGGAGCTGGACGACGATACGCCGGTCACCTACCATGTGGGCGCCGTGGTGCAGCCCATGCGCCGTTCCGACTACGAGCCGTCGGCCTACAACACCTGCTACGTGCCGGTCGAGCCGAACTACTCCCACAAGATAGCCCTGCGGGTGAAGCCCGGCACCGGCCATCAGTTCATGGAATCGCTCACAGTGGCCGACCAGCAGTCGGGCAACGTGTTCCTTTCCGACCTTTCATGTCTGGCCGACAAACGCGACATGTGTCAGATGGCTATAAAGCAGGCCATCAGTGGCATCACGGTGTGTGCGCTCTTTGTGCTGGTGATGATATTCTTAGGCTTTCTGGGCACATTCTGGTTCCGCACGCAGCAGCGGGTGTCGGAGATCGCCATCCGCAAGGTCAACGGTGCCACCAACAGCGACATCTACAGGCGCTTTTTTGCCGAGGGTCTGATATTGCTGACTGTGGCCGTGATCGTCGCCGCTCCGGTGACGGCGTGGATAGTGATGAATCTGGCCGAACTTATCGATCTGCCCTTTATCGGCAATTCGATTTTGGTGGCAGTTGTAGGCAGCATCGCGTTGCTTGCCCTGCTTATAATTGCCGGCATATATGCTCCCGCACGCCGGGCTGCCGCGGTAAATCCGGCCGTGGCGCTGAAAGATATGTAATTACACGACGACAGATGACTAACAGATTTTTCATGCTGATTCTTGCGTTGCCCGCGCTGCTGCTCCCCTGTGGGGGAGCGGCCCGCGAGCTGACGCTGACGCTCGACGACGCCATCGCCATGGCGCGCGTGCAGAGCGTGGATGCCGCCGTGGCCCTGGACGAGCTCAAGACGGCCTACTGGCAGTGGCGCAGTTACCGCGCCGAGCGCCTCCCCGAGGTGACCCTCACGGCCACGCTCCCCTCCTATAACGACCGCTATACTTCATATATGAACAGCGACGGCGAGTACAGCTTCGTGCGCACCCACAATCTCGACGCGCAGGCCGAGCTGTCGGTCAGCCAGAACATCCCTCTCACAGGCGGCAGTGTGAGTCTGAGCACCTCGCTCGACTATATGCGCCAGTTTGAGGACGGAGGCTCCAACCGCTTCCTCTCCATACCTGTGGCGCTGACGCTCCAGCAGCCGATTTTCGGCGTGAACACTTTCAAGTGGGACAGCCGCATAGAGCCGGTGCGCTTTCAGGAGGCCAAGGCGGCATTCCTGAGCGCCACCGAGGATGTGGCGCTGACCACGGTCAACTACTTTTTCACGCTGGTGATGAGCCACGAGAATGTGGCCATTGCCGGGCAGAATCTGGATAACGCCAACAAGCTCTACGCCGTTGCGTTGGAGAAACGCAAAATGGGTCAGATAAGCGAGAACGACCTCAGGCAGATGGAGCTGAATGTGCTCGACGCGCAGTCCGACCTCACGGAGTGCCGGAGCACGCTGAAAAGCGACATGTTCACTCTCCGTTCATTTCTCGATCTGGGCGAGGATGTGGAGATTGTGCCTGTGGTGCCCGAAACCATCCCCGCGGCGCACATCACTTATGCCGATGCGCTCGAACGTGCCCTGGCCAACAACAAATTTGCCAAAAACATTTGCCGTCGGCAGCTCGAGGCCGACTACGAGGTGGCCAAGGCCAAGGGGGATCTGCGTCAGATAAAGCTCTATGCCCAGGCGGGTTTCACCGGCACCGACCATCGGTTTGAGGATGCCTACAGCCGTCTGCGCGGCAATCAGCTGATCGAGGTGGGGCTGTCGATTCCTCTGGTCGACTGGGGCAAGCGCCGCGGCAAGGTGAAGGTGGCCGAGAGCAACCGCCGCGTCATGGAGAGCCGCCTGCGGCAGGAAGCGCTCGACTTCAATCAGCAGCTGTTTGTGCTGGTGGAGCGTTTCGGCAACCAGCAGCAACAGCTCTCTATCGCCGTGCGAGCCGACGAAATCGCCCGGCAGCGCTACAACACCAACTTCGAGACTTTCATGATCGGCAAAATCTCGACACTCGACCTCAATGATTCGCAGACCAAGAAGGATGAGAGCAAGCGGCAGTATATCAACGAACTGTATAAATTCTGGAACTACTGGTACCGCATCCGCTCGCTCACCCTCTACGACTACGAGCATCTGGGCGACATCAACGCCGACATAGACCGGCTGTGCCGCATGTAAATTTTTTATAACCCGAATCCCGCTGATCCGTGTTCTTGCATATTTCGGCGGGATACGCTATTTTTGTATTATGATTCTGATTGTTGATGATGACAATGCCGTGAGAATGTCGGTGTCGCTGGCGCTGAAACGTGCCGGATATGAACCATGGGCTGTCGGCAATGAGGATGATGCCCTCGCGGCCGTGCGCGATGAGCGTGTCGCTCTGGTTATTCTCGACATGAACCTGACGCTTTCGACCACCGGACGCCAGGGTGTGGAGATGCTCCGCAAGATTCGCATCCTGCGTCCCGAGATACCGGTGATAATGATCACTGCCTGGGGCACGATACCGCAGGCGGTGACCACCATGGCCTATGGCGCCACCGATTTCGTGACCAAACCGTGGAGCAACGCCGACCTCGTGGCCCGTATAAAGAAAGCGTTGGCCGGCAGTGAAGCCCGCAACGAGGCCGACCGGCATGCCAAAACCCTCGACGAAATGGAGAGCGAGGCCATCAGCGAGGCTCTGCGCCGCTGCGGAGGCAATCTGTCGGAGGCCGCCAAGCAACTGGGTATCACCCGCCAGTCGCTTTACCGCCGTATCGAGAAATACAAGTTATGAGATACCGTGTCTACATAGTGTTGATGGTGGTGCTGACAGTGGCCGTTATGGTTTGCGCTGTCGGCGTGGGCGGCACGCTGTGGATCGTGGGGCTGTGCGTGGCGTTGCTGCTGGTGACGGCGCTGCTGGCGCAGGCCGTCCACTCGCCGCTAAAAGCCGTGCAGAACGGCATGTATCTGCTTCGCGAGCAGGATTTTTCAAGCCCTCTGCGCCCTATCGGTCAGGCCGATGCCGATATGGTTGTCGAGGTCTACAACTCCGTGATAGACTCGATGCGCGCCGAGCGCCTCAAAAATCTTGAACAGAACCATTTTCTGAGTCAGGTGGTGGATGCATCGCCCCTTGGCGTCGCCATCTGTGATTTCGACGGCAGGATAGTGCAGACCAACCGGGCATGGGAGAAAATGCAGTCGCCCCGGCTCGCCAAGGCAATAGACTCAATATCCGACGGCACTACGGGTACGGTGCGTGTGGCAGACTCGCTTATAGTGCGCATTTCGCGTCTGTGGTTTATGGACAAGGGGTTCAGACGCCGTTTCATCCTTGTGGAAAAACTGACCGACGAGATTGTAGCTGCAGAAAAGCAGATGTTCAACACCATTGTGCGCACCATCGGCCATGAGGTCAACAACAGTCTGGGCAGCGTGATGTCGGTGCTTGAAAGTCTGGAGGAAATGCATGCCGGCGATCCGCTCACCGCCGATGCCATAACGAGTTGCAGCGCAAGCTGCGCCAATCTCGTTGGCTTTGTGCGGGGCTATGCCGATATTGTGAAACTGCCGGCGCCCGTTCCCGAGCAGGTCGACCTCAATGAGTGGCTCATGCGCCTGCGTCCCACTTTGCAGGCACTGGTCACAGGCCGCGCCATCACGCTTGAAATGAATCTCGGCGAGGGTGAGGCACCATCACGCATCGACCCCATGCTTATGGAGCGTGTCCTTGTCAATATTGTAAAAAACGCAGCCGAAAGCATCGGCGACGAAAAGAAAGGAGTAATCGCCGTGTCGTTGACTGCCGTGACCGAACCCGATACCCCGGCATGTCATCTCCTGTCGGTCACCGACAACGGCAAAGGCATTTCGCCCGAAGCCTCGAAAAAACTGTTCACCCCTTTCTTTTCAACCAAAAATCCCGACCGCGGCCTGGGGCTAATGCTTGTCACCGACATCCTGCGCGCCCACCGCTCGCGTTTCTCCCTCTCCACATCGCCCGAAACCTCCCTCACCACTTTCTCTTTCACCCTCCCTTGAGGAGGCTGTGTCGTAATTAAGGTTTTTGAACTGACCCCATGACGATTCCATTGGGGTTGCCTCTCACCTGCTGTTTTTCGCCCGGGAGGGTTCCGCAGACGTTGGGAGGCCATGGAGCGACGGTTTGCAACCGCCGTAACAAATCAGCAGAAAGAAAAATGACGATTCATTTCATTTGCCGGCACGCCTGATGTCCGGCGGTTGCAAACCGCCGCTCCATGGGGCTGCCGGCACGCCTGATGTTGTTGGCTCGGGAAACCCTGGGAGTGAAAAAGTGAAGACGCTGTGTCAAAATTCTGAATTTTGACACAGCGTCACTTAGGAATTATGGGTTGAGGGCGCGGAGGTTGCGGAGGAGGCCGGTGAGTTTGGCGCGGCGGATGGGGGAGTGGCGGAAGAGGAGGGAATATGCGGCGGGGGTGAGGGCGGAGACTGTCGCGGCGGTAAGGCTGAGCAGTGGCTCGCGGGGACGGAACTCGGGGAGCACAGTAACACGGCGTGACGGGCGTGACAGAGGGCACGCTTCCAGGCAGATGTCGCATCCGTAGAATCTGCCGCGGGGCACCGTCAGGTCGGCGTCGATTTCTCCGCGGTTTTCGATGGTCTGGAACGACAGGCACCGGCGGGAGTCGAAGCCACAGGTTTCAGGCAGGCGGTTAAAAACCGCCTCTCCATGGCTTCCTCTCCTCGGTTGGCGGTTAGAAGCTGTTAAGGCGCCGTTGGGGCATGCGCGCAGGCAGCGGTCGCACCCCTCGGGGCATTGCAGGTCTATGGGGGTGCCGTAAGGGGTGAACTCGGCGCGGGTGACCAGCACGGCCAGAAAAATGTGCGACCCGATTCCGGGAATTATCAGCTGCCGGTTTCGCCCTGTGAATCCCAGCCCCGACTGCACCGCCCAGTAGCGTTCGAGGATTGGTGCGGAATCTACGCAGATCCGCGCCGGATGCCCGGTGGCGGCAAGGATGGCGTCGGCCACGGGTTGCAGCCGCCGGCGGAGCACTTCGTGATAGTCGTCGCCGAGGGCATAGCGGGCAATGCGCAGCGCTCCAGGGCTGAATGTGACGTCCGACGCATAGGCAAAGGCCACGCACACCACGGTGCCTCCGGGTCGCGGCCCGTCGTCGAGCAGCAGCGCGGGGTTACGGCGGATTTCGGAATGATTCGCAAGATAGGCCATGGAGGCATGCCCGCCGGTTGCTATCCAGCGGCTGTAGCTCTCCCATGCATGGTGGTCGACAGGCCGGAGGGGCGCGAAAGCCACGGCGCAGGCTCCGGCGTCGGTGAGCATCTGTGAGAGCTTGCCGGCATCCATGGTATTAGTTTACCGGAAGGGGCTCAAACTCGTAACCGAGCGAGCGCAGATACTCAATGGCACGCGGAAGCACCGCTTTCATGTTTTTCTCGGCTTTCAGCGAGTCGTGAAACACGATGATGGAGCCGTTGCGGGCATAGCGGCGCACATTGTTGAACACCTGCTCGGGGTTGAGTTTCTTGGAATAGTCGCGCGTGACAAGGTCGTACATCACCAGGTTATAGCGGTCCTTGATGGCGCGTGCCTGTTTCCAGCGCAGCAGCCCGTGGGGAGGGCGGAACAGCGGCGAATCGATCAGGTCGTTGGCCTCGGAGATGTCGTGCATATAGCGGTAGGCCGTCACCTTCATCCCCTGCAGATGGTGCATGGTGTGGTTGCCCACGGCGTGTCCGCGGCGGCGCACCTCCTCGAGCAGCTCGGGGTGGCGGCGCACATTGTCGCCGACCATGAAGAAGGTGGCCTTGATGCCGTAGCGGTCGAGTGTGTCGAGCACCCAGGGGGTCACCTCGGGAATCGGCCCGTCGTCGAAAGTGAGGAACACCACTTTGCGGCGACGGTGCTTGATGCGCCATATGGCTTCGGGGAACAGCAGGCGGTAGAGTAGCGGCGGACGTTCAATGAGCATGATTCCGGCTATTTCTGCGTGGCGATATAGTTCTGAATGTCGTTGAGGTCGATGCCCTGGTCGAGCAGCTGCTCATGGAGTGCGTTGAGGTCGCCACCCTCCTCCACGTAGAGCTGCATGAGCAGATAGAGGTAGGTGGGAATATAGCGGTCGGCGGTGGAGAGATTGTTGAATCCGCCGGCGGGATGGCTGCGGCGCAGAGAGTTGAAATAGGGGAGGAAAGCGCCGTAGCGGCGGATTTCGTCGCGCACTATCGTCAGACCCTTCTGTTTCAGTTTCGGGTCGTTATCTTTGAGAGCAGCCAGCCGCAGATAGCTGTCGGCGATCTGATAGCCTATCTGGATGGCATAGGGCATCACGCGGGTGGGCAGCTTCTCACCGATAAGGTCGAGCACGATCTCGGCTTTGGCGAAGCGGTCGGCGGCAAAGGTGGAGTCGGCGGGGTGTGTGCCGGTGGCTTCGAGCGCGTCGATGCCCTCGTTGATCAGCGCGGCGGCCAGGTCGGCCATGCCCGAGCGGTGGGTGGTGACCATGCGGCGCACAGTCTCGTCGAGATATATGTCGCCGTTCTTGCCTAACTTGTCGATGCCACCCCAGCGGAATTTGGTGGTGACATTCTCAAACATCTTGTCGGTGTCGGTCCATGTCTCGGCCGAGCCGTCGGGGTTGCGCAGCGGCGACACCTGATAGGCCAGACCCACATTGCGCAGATAAGGCGAGAGCGACAGATAATAATCGTCGGGCACGGTCATGGCGAAGTAGGCCGGACGGTTCCATCCGTTTTTGGCCTGTGTAGCGATCATGTCGAGCGAGAGAGCCTGGCTGAGGGTCACGCCCCCCGACGGATTCTTGGGGTCGTTGGCGAGTGTGACAGTGATAGTCTCCTCAGCCGCGGGCACTTCCTCAGGCGAAATCACGCCGGCCTTCGCTGCCGCCGAAGCGTTGGCGGGGAACGACATGTTGGGCATGCGCATCACTCTCACACCCTTCCACATGGCATCGGCGTTGTGATAGAGATCGTCGAGCGATGTGAACACATTCACAGTGTCGGTCAGTGAATTCTGAGGGTCGAAGTATGAGAACTGCAGGCGGTCGTAGGCGTAATCGGCGGGACGGGCGAAAGTGGGGATGCCTGCGGCGCCGTCGGTGGCCACGCGCATCTGGTTGGCATACCAGTCGGTGGTGAGATACGAGAGGTTGACCACGCGCACGTCGGTGCGATAGCCCTCCACCTCCTGACAGTACCACAGGGGGAAGGTGTCGTTGTCGCCGTTGGTGAAGATGATGCCGTTGGGGGCTATGCCGGCCAGATAGTTCATGCCGAAATCGCGGGTGGTGTAGCGGCCCGAACGGTCGTGGTCATCCCATGTCTGCGACACCACCTGCAGGGGCACGAAGATGCCCAGAGCGAGTGTGCCCCATGCCACTGCCTGCGCCTTTGTGGCGCTTGAGCGGGCGGCCTTGGGATTTGCTGTGGCTTTCTCAGCCAGTTCCAGACGGGTCTTCTCCGCATTGTTGAGCAGCCAGTTGACAAAGGTCCACACGGCTGCGACGCCCATGCCCACCCAGATGGCGAAAGCATAGAACGAACCGGCGAATGCGTAGTCGCGCTCGCGCGGCTGCAACGGCGGCTGGTTGAGATAGAGCACGATGGCCAGGCCGGTCATGAAGAAGAAGAAGAAAATCACCCAGAACTGCTCGATGCCGCGCTTTGAGCGGAATGCCTGCCACGACAGGCCGAAGATGCCCATCAGCAGCGGCAGCATATAGAATACGTTGTGCCCCTTGTTGCCTTTGCCGTATTCGTCGGGCAGGAGGCTCTGGTCGCCCAGACGGGGATTGTCTATGAAAGAGATGCCCGAAATCCAGTTGCCGCGGTTGGGCTGCCCCTCGCCGGCTATGTCGTTCTGGCGTCCGGCGAAATTCCACATGAAATAACGCCAGTACATGTGATTTACCTGATAATTGAAGAAATATGCCAGATTCTGGGCGAAGCTGGGCCGCTGCACGGCAGCAGTCTGCACGGTGTTGCCATCCTGATCGACAACCACGGGAGTCTCGACCGTCTCGAGGTCGGCCTCGGTGGCGCCGATCCATTCAAGATATGCCCTCGGGTGCTGCCCTGCGGTGGAATACATGCGCGGGAAGAGCATCTTGGGGGTCATCTCATATTTATATGAATCGTTGTGAGCCACATAGCTGTCGGGCTGGTCGGGCGAAGTCTTCACGGCCTTCGACCAGATTGTCTTGCCGGGGCGGCGCAGGATGTCGTAGCTGTAGCCGTCATCCTTTAGCTGGTACATCACGGTGGAGCGGAAAGTCTGGCCGTAGAGCAGCGGAGTCTCGCCATACTGTTCGCGCGAGAGATAGCTGCCGAGCGAGAACACATTGTCGGGCCCGTTCTGATTCATCGGGGGATTGGCGTGGGAGCGGATAAGCAGCAGCGCATAGGAGCTGTAGCCCACGAAAATCACAAGGATGCTCAGTGCGGCCACGGTGAGGATGCGCACCGGGAGCTTGCGGGAGCCCCAGAGCCATGCGGCAAGCGCTATCAGAAGCACCACCGGAATCCACAGCGAGCTGCCTATGAAGGGGATGCCCGACAGGAGCACCGCAAGGAGGAACGACCAGCGGATGGCATTGGCCGAGCGCTGGCGGTAAAGTTCGCGGATCGACCATATCATCACTGCAACAAGGAGCACGGCATAGACCAGCACGCCCATGTTGTAGCTCCAGCCGAGGACGTTGACAAAGAACAGCTCGAAATACTGGGCCACTTCGATGAATCCGGGCACGAGGCCGAAAAGTATCAGCGCGATGATAGCGGCCGAGACGGCCAATGCTATCAGCGAGCCGGTGGCTGTGGTATTGCGGAATTTGCGGTAGTAGATCACCAGCACGATGGCGGGGATGCAGAGCAGATTGAGCAGATGCACAGCTATCGATACACCTATTATATAGGCTATGAGCACCAGATAGCGGTCGCTGTGCGGCAGATCGGCGCGGTTTTCCCATTTGAGAATCAGCCAGAACACCAGGGCGGTGCAGAAGCTCGAGAATGCGTAGACCTCACCCTCGACAGCCGAGAACCAGAAAGTGTCGCTCCAGGCATACATCAGCGCGCCGCACAGGCCCGATCCGAAAATCACCAGCATCTTGGTCAGGGATATTTCTGTGGCGTCATCCTTGACAATCAGGCGTTTGGTGAGGTGTGTGATTGTCCAGAAGAGCAGCAGTATGGTGCCTGCCGACAGGAGCGCCGACATGGAGTTGACCATCAGCGCCGCCTTCGACATGTCGCCGCCGGCGAAATTCACGAAGAAGCGCGCGGCGAGCATGAAGATGGGGTTGCCCGGCGGGTGACCCACCTCGAGTTTGGCGCCCTGCGAGATAAACTCGGGGCAATCCCAGAAACTTGCCGTAGGCTCTACGGTCATGAGATATGTGACGGCTGCCACCACGAAGCAGAGCCATCCGAGCACATCGTTGTAAAGTCTGTATCTTTTCACAGAATTGCTGTTATTGTCGAAATTGTATTGTTGTGAGAATACTCAAGTTGTTAGAATAGTCTTGCAAAATTAACAAAACCCACCCACCTCCCCAAATTTTTCATAAAAATTAGTAACTTTGTGGTGTGAAAAACGGCTACAGGTTGTTGAGGGTATTGCTCGTCACGGTGATAATGCTTGTCGCCGTGGTGCCGGCGGCGCTTTACGTGGCGCTGTCGCTCGATGGTGTGCAGCGACGCATCGCCGACGAGGCCGAGAGGCAGCTGTCGGAGCTGCTTGATGCACGCGTCACTATCGGACGGCTCGGCATCATGCCTTTCAACCGCGTGATCCTGCGCGATGTGACGGTGGAGACCGCCCCCGGCGACACAGCCCTGACGGCCGACCGGCTCGGAGTGGGCGTGGCCGTGTGGGACGCGCTTTTGGCGCGCCGCTGGCGCGTGGACTATGTGGCGCTGGTCGGTGCCGATGTGCGCCTCAGCCGCGACAGCGTTGGGGCGCCGCTGAATATTCAGCCCATAATCGACGCCCTTTCACCCAAGGACCGCACCAAGCCCCCTACGCGTTTCGATTTGCAGATCTCCACGGTGATTATCCGCTCGTCGGAAGTGAGTTACGATGTCAGGGACCGGGAGATGCGCCCGGGATTCGATCCGAACCATGTGGATGTGAGACATCTGCGTGCCGACATCAATCTCCCGAAGATAAAGAACGACGATTTTACGGTGAACCTGCGCCGACTGGCCTTCGATGAGCGATCGGGGCTGGCGGTGCGTCAGCTTAGCGGGCAGTTTCATATCTCGGCCGGCGAGCTGGCCATGCACGGACTCGACATAGAGATGCCCGGTTCGCGTGTGCGTTTCGCCGACATGGCGTTGCCGCTCGAAGGGTTCAACTCCATAGGTCGAAAGCTGCGGACCGCACAGCTGGAGCTGCGTGTGCTTGATGATTCGCATGTGTGGCTCCCCGATTTCGCTCCACTGTGCCCCGTATTGGGGGAGACCCCCGTGATGGCACAGTTGCGCGAGGTGTCGCTCTCAGGCTCTCTCGCCGATTTCAATGCCGCCATCCGCATCGACCTCGAAAACATGATGTCGCTGAGTCTCAACGGTCATGTTACCGGACTTGCCGGCTCCGAACCTCAGTTGCGGTCGGGCCGGCTGAAGCTTTCGGCGGCCGCCGCGCCGGTGTGCGCTCAATTGCGTAATGCCGGGCTGGGGTCGCCCGCCCTGCTCTCCCGGCTCGAGACGTTGGGCGAGATCTCGCTTGAAGCCGCCGGCAAAGGTTCGGCACGACGGTTTGACTTGTCGACCGAGATTGCCGCCGCGCCCGGCCGCGTGAATATCAAGGCCGAGGGGAGCATGCCGTCGCGCAACGAATTCGGCGTCAAGGCCAAAGCTGTCACTGCCGGGCCGCTCGATTTGGTGGCGCTATTGCCCGATCTTGCTCCTATGGCCGACGGCGAGGCGGAAATATATTACGGGCAGCGTGGCGCAAACCGCCACGGCACCGCCAATCTGCTCTTTCACACCCTGCGCCTGCGCGGCACCGAGCTGGCCGACATCGGCTGCGAGTTCACGCTCGACAACAATATGGCAGGTGTGAAATTGGGTGTGAACGACGCCTATGCCGCTCTTATAGCCGAGGGGCAGTTCTCGATCGACCCCGACGCTCCCGCGGTGAACATGACCGCCAATGTGGTGCGGTTTGTGCCCTCGCGTTTCGGCCTTGGCAACAAATATCCCGGTGCTGCCCTGTCGGGTCGCATGGATGTGGATATGCATGGCGCGTCAATGCGCAACATGGAGGGTTACGCCACCCTCTCCGACCTCACCCTCAAACCGGTCAACCGGGAGGGGATTACCATGAACCGTCTGCACCTGGTCAGCCGCCACCTCGGCGACGGCACCGCCCGCATCGATCTGTCGAGCGACTGGGTCGACGGCACTCTTTACGGCGAATTCGACTTCCCGTTTATCGCCGCTGCAGCCGGCAGCGTGCTGGCGCAGTCGTTCCCCGCGTTGCTTCCGCAATATACCGACACCGAAGCCCTTGCCGCCAGACAGAGTGCCGGGGCGCGTCGCCGCAACAGCGCGATGACCACCAACGATTTCCTTTTCGATCTGAAACTCAAGGAGTCGGAGCGGCTTGCCGAATTTTTCAAGCTACCCCTAAGTGTTATTTATCCGGTCACTATCAAGGGTGGTGTGTCGCAGCCCCGCGGAGAACTGGAACTGAACCTCAGCGCTCCCTATCTGCGGCAGGGCAACAAACTCATCGAGAACACTTCGCTGTCGGCTTCGGTAAGCGCCGACGACGGCTCCCGGCTCAATTTCAAAACCACCATGCCCACCAAAGGGGGGCCGATGACGCTGCAGCTCGACGGCTCGGGCCACGACGACATGCTGCGCTCGTCGCTCCGCTGGAACATCGACCGCGAACGCGCCTACAACGGCTATCTGCGTCTCGGCGCCGATTTTCAGCGCGATGATCAGGGACTGCTCACCACTGTCGACATCCGCAAGTCGCAACTTACGTTCAACGACACCACCTGGACCGTGGATCCGGCACGTATCACCGTGCGCAACAAGGATATAACCGTCGATGGCCTCCATGCAATCCACGAAAACCAGTATATAAAAATCGACGGCAAGGCGTCGCCCGACCCCACCGCCATGCTCACCCTCGATCTGCAGCGCTTCTCGCTCGATTATCTGTTCGAGTCGCTGGGCATCGACGCCGTGATGCTCGGCGGCAAGGCCACCGGGCAGTTCTACGCCTCCGACCTTTTCTCGGGCGTGCCGGTGCTTGAGACACCGGGTCTCAACGTGAAGAATATCAGCTACAACAGCACCATCCTCGGCGACGCGCTGGTCAAGGCGCGCTTCGAACCGAAAAACCTCGGGGTGATTCTCGACGCCGACATCGACAACGGCGGCCGCCGCTCCACCGTGGAGGGGGGAATATACATAAAGCGCGACTCGCTCGACCTCACTTTCCGCGTCGACCGCGAGCCGGTGGGATTTCTGCAGCCTTATATGGAGGCTTTCGCCTCCGACATCCGCGGCTATGCCTCGGGCTGGGCGCGTGTGTTCGGCAATTTCAAATATATCGACCTCGAGGGGGATGTGCTGGCCGACTCGGTTTCGATGAAAGTAAATTTCACCAACACCACCTACTGGGCAACCGACTCGGTGCATATCACTCCGGGACGTATCAATCTGAAAAATATCACCCTGCATGACCACCGCGGACACACCGCGCGGCTCAACGGCAAGGTGCTGCACACCTTCTTCAAGGAACCGCGGTTTGAATTCAGCATACAAGGCGCCCGCGACCTGCTCTGCTACAACGAGACGGCCAAGGACAACCCCCGCTGGTATGGCCGCATCTATGGCGACGGCAACGCCTATGTGAAGGGTGTGCCCGGGCGCGTCGACATCAATGTCGACATGACCACCGCCCCCAACTCCACTTTCACATTCGTGCTTTCGGATCAGGTCGACGCCGAGCAGTTCTCGTTCCTCACTTTCCGCGACAAGAAGGTGATGTCGGCCGAGCTGACCGACACTTTGGAGCTGCACGACACCTCGATGGATCTTGTCAACCGCCTGCGTGCGCTGGCGGCATCGCACGACCCCGACACCCCCTCCGACTATAATATTACAATACAGATGGGTGTCACCCCCGACGCCGAGATGATCCTGGTAATGGACCCTCTGAGCGGCGACCGCATCCGCGCCTCGGGTACCGGCCACATACGCATGGATTATGGCTCGGCCAACAACGAGCTGAAAATGTATGGCAATTACACGCTCGACCGGGGAGACTACAACTTCACCCTCCAGGACATCATAATCAAGGATTTCACTATCCGTCCCGGCAGCGAGATTTCGTTCAGCGGCGACCCCTACGCGGCAAAACTCGACATCAAGGCCGCCTACACCCTCAATGCCAACCTCAGCGACCTCGACGAATCTTTCCTCAACGACTCCGAGCTGCAGCGCACTAATGTGCCTGTCAACGCCCTGATGAATGTGACCGGCGACATAGCGCAGCCCGAGGTGACGTTCGACCTGGAGTTCCCCACTCTCACGTCCGACATCTACCGCAAGGTGCGCTCGATCATCTCCACCGACGAGATGATGAACCGGCAGATGCTTTATCTGCTGGCTCTCAACAGGTTCTACACGCCCGACTATATGACCGGCGCTACCCGCGGCAACGAGCTTGTGTCGGTGGCGTCGTCGACCCTCTCGTCGCAGCTGAGCAATATTTTAGGGCAGATTTCCGACAACTGGAACATTGCTCCGGCGCTGCGCTCGTCGCGTGGCGACTTCTCCGACGTGGAGGTGGATGTGGCCCTTTCGTCGCGACTGCTCAACAACCGTCTGCTCTTCAACGGTAACTTCGGCTATCGCGACAAGAGCTTGAACTCCAATCAGTTCATCGGCGATTTCGACCTTGAATACCTCCTCAACCGCAAAGGCACCATACGTCTGAAGGCATATAACCGCTACAACGATCAGAACTATTATCTGCGGTCTGCTCTCACCACTCAGGGTGTGGGCATCGTGCTACGCAAGGATTTCGATTCGCTGACATCATTCTTTAAGCCGGTATTCAACTGGTTCCGACCGAAAAAGAGGGCGCCCGAGCCTGTGAAGGTTCCCCTGGCACCTGTCCCCGAGGTCGCGCCGCAGCAGCCCGTACCGGTGGAGATTCCCGAAATCGAGCCTGCGGTGCCTGTCACATTCCGTGCGGTTCCGCGCCGCAAATAACAGGGTGCCGGCGTGAACTTTCACGGGGGCAAGAGCATTTATATTAGGTAAGAACGAGCGGTCAATATCTGTGTCGACCCTCCTCCCAACTAATATAATCTGCTTTTGGCAATGAAAATTACAAAATTCAGCATCATTGTGCCTTTGGTGTGTGCTGTTGTCGGCTCTGACAATGTGTGTGCCCAAGACACGGCGGACGGCTCCGCGGTCTGCACGGTCGGTTCGCTTGAACTGATCTCTACGGGTTCATCGCCCGAAGTTTTCCGGATTATTGAGGAGGCTCGTCCCGACGAACCCAATGCGGTGCCGGTGCCGAAATTCACCCTCCGCACCCGCGACAACAAGTTCATGCTCTCCATCGGCGGCAAAATCAATCCCATAATGGGCTATGACATAGGCAACAACCTATACAATATGGATGGTGCGGGGAGCAGCTTTATCCCCGGCGATATTCCCGTGCCCGCGCTGCAGGGTCACAAGGGCGATTTCTTTATCAATGCGCTCAACGGCGATGTGGATTTCACCATGGTCGGTCTCGGTGGCACGCCTAACCGCATCACCGGATATGTCAAAATCGGTACCGACGGCATTTCCAAAGGGATAAAACTCAAACGCGCATATATCACCTATCGTCGCATCACCGCCGGTCTGCGCCACTCCACGGCCACCGACAACGACGCCCTGCAGCCCAATACCATCGACCCCCAGGGCCCTAACGGCGATTTCTGCACATCCAACTATCAGTTGGCCTACAACTCCCCCTCTTATGGCGGTTTCAGCTGGGCGGCAGCGATTGAAATGCCTTCGTTCTGCAACAGTAACGGCATCTACCGCGGTCACGACTTCCAGTCGTGGCATGGCCAGAAGGTCGATGCCGATGTCGACCAGCTTATCCCCGATTTCCCGGCCTGGGTGCAATATGAGTTCAGCGACAACAACCGCCTGCGTCTCACCGGCCTGCTTCGCGGTTTCGCATATCAGGACATGGTCAACAGTTCGCGTCAGACCGTGCTGGGTTGGGGAGCCATGGTTTCAGGCAATTTCTCGTTCTGGAAACCGCTGGTGTTCAATTTCCAGGCAGTCTATGGCAAAGGCATAGGCAACTATATCCAGGATCTGGCGGGGCGTCCGCTTTCGTTCACGCCCAAGTCGTCGGAACTGGGCAAGATGGAAGCCAATCCCATGATGGGGCTGGTGTTTGGTGCCTCGTGGAACATCAGCTCGAAGTGGCAGTTTAATGCCGTCGGCTCCTATGCCCGCGTTTGGAATGTCGGAAACTATGCCATAGCCTCGGACTATGCCGCCACCGATGCCAACGGCACTCAGGTCCACACCGCCGGCAATGGCAACTACCGCTACGGCATTTATGCTGTGGCAAATGTGTTCTACCACGTAACCAGTTATCTCGACTGGGGCCTGGAATATTGCTACGGCCGCCATGAGACATACGGTCTCGGAGGCGCCAACGATTCCCGCATACAGACTCAGCTCGCTTTCACTTTCTGATCATTCCGTTATTAAACAAGATGATCTTTCATTATTAACCAAGCTCTTATAAGAAACGCATGCCCCGGCAATCTCAAAAATGCCGGGGCATGTCTGTATCAGGTGAGCCGATAACGGTTATTTTGCTTCCTTTGCGGGTTTCGACGCTTTTTCGGCCTTTTTAGGTTTGGCGACTTTTTCGGCTTTCGCTTTAGGTTTTGCTCCCTTTGCGGTTTTCGCCGCGGCCTCTTCGCGGAGCCTATGTTCCTCGTTGAGGTGCTCCTCGTTGAGGCGGTAGGTTGCCACCTCTTTGTTGAGGGTCTCTATTTCAGTGGCCTGGTTGCGGATGGTGGTCAGCAGCGAGTTGAGTTCCTCGTCGTCGATGGAGGAGGGGTACTGCTCCTGCACGCGCACCAGGAAGTCGGAGAGCACGTTCATATAGTTGGTGAACGCTGCGAAAGGTGTCTCGTAGGGCGAGAAAGCAGCGTGCGACGATCCGTCGGCGAAGTGCTTGGTCGACATGTAGAACAGATGGTCCGATGCCTGCAGGCGCCCCCAGTCCTGTTTGAGCTGGCGGTTGTCGCAGAGGCGCACGCGCTCGGCCACGGAGTAGAGCTTGTTGAAAGCCTCCTGCTGCAGCTGGTTGCCGAGCCATGCCGAAGTGTCGCGCGCCTCGTCGGCCCACGACATGGGGAAGGGCACGGAGATTTCAGCTACGGGCTTGAAGGTCTTCACTGCCTCGGTGGGTGTCATGAAGCCCACGCCGCGCTCTGCCGCGAAACGGGGAAGCGCTTCGAGAAACTGGAATATGCCTGAATCGCGGCGGTGGAATTCGCCGAATGTCTCCAGGTTCATGAACAGGTTGAACACCTGCTCCTCCTCGGGGGTGTCGGCAATCCATCCGATATATTTGTCGGCGGTGAGGGGATATTCGCTCCATGCCGTGTTGGAGAAGCGGTCGGAGATGTCGTCGCTGAGCTTGTCGTTTTTGAGCAGCAGCTTGAGCTTGGGCGCAGTGGCGGCGCAGTAGACATAATCGGGCGATTTCCAGCCGAGGATGTGTTTTGCGCCCTCGGTGATGCACCCCTTGAAGCCCATGGCGAGTATCTGCGGGGCGATGTCGTCGGAGTAGATCAGCTCGGAGTTGCGGAACACCTTGGGTGTCTGGCCGAACAGCTCTTTTATCTTGTCGGTGTGGAGCTGCACCTGGATGCGGAACTCCTCGGGGTCGGCGAGCGATGCCAGGGAGTGGTCGTAGGTCTCGGCAAGGAACTCCACTTTGCCGGTGTCGGCCAGTTTTTTGAGCAGTTCGAGCAGTTCGGGCACATGTTGTTCGATCTGCTCGAGAGCCACGCCGGTGACCGACAGCGCGCAGCGGAACGCGCCTTTGGTCTCCTCGATCATGCGCAGAAGGCTCTCGCATGCGGGAATGTAGCTGTTGTGGGCTATGCGGTCGAGGATGTCGTCGTTGGCGAAATCGTCGTAATAATAGTGGTCGTTGCCGATGTCGAAAAAGCGGTATCTTTTCAGGCGGAATGGCTGATGGATCTGAAAATAGAAGCAGATGGCTTTCATATCTGGAGTGTGAGGTGGAGTGTTACTGTTTGTTCAGGACCTTATTGTAAATGTCGATCACTTTGCGGCCGGCCTTGTCCCAGGTGATCCGGTTGACCTCGGCAAGGCCCTCCTCGCTGAGTTGGCGATGGATGGCGGGATAGTTGATCAGTGAGTTGATGGCGTCGGCCATGGCATCGATGTCCCAGTAGTCGGTCTTGATGACGTTGTTGAGGATTTCGGCGCATCCGCTCTGCTTGGAGATGATCGATGGCACGCCCATCTGCATGGCCTCGAGAGGCGAGATGCCGAATGGCTCGGAGACAGAGGGCATTACATACACGTCGGACGCCTTCAGCATTTCATAGACCTGGATTCCTTTCTGGAAGCCGGGGAAATGGAAGCGGTCGGCGATGTCGCGTTCGGCTGCCAGGGTGATCATCTTGTCCATCATGTCGCCCGAACCGGCCATCACGAAGCGCACGTTGCGGTTGTTGCGCAGCACGCGTGCGGCGGTCTCGACGAAATATTCCGGACCTTTCTGCATGGTTATACGCCCCAGGAAGGTGACGATCTTGTCTTTGGGCTTCTCCACTTTCACATTGAGATACTCCTCGGGGAGGGGTGTCACGGCGTTGTGGACGGTGGTGACCTTGGCGGGATCTATGCCATATTTGTCAATGACGGTGCGGCGTGTCAGCTCGGAGACGGTGATGATGTGGTCGGCGTTGGTCATGCCGTCGCGCTCGATGCCGAACACCGTGGGGTTGACATTGCCGCGCGAGCGGTCGTAGTCGGTGGCATGGACATGGATCACGAGGGGTTTGCCGGTGACCTGCTTGGCGTGGATGCCTGCGGGGTAGGTGAGCCAGTCGTGCGAGTGGATCACGTCGCACGGGATGGTGCGGGCGATTACGCCGGCCACGATCGAGTAGTTGTTGATCTCCTCGAGGAGATTATCGGGATAGCGGCCTGAGAATTCGATGCACCCCAGATCGTTGGTGCGCATATAGTTGAAATCGGCATAGATGTGGTCGCGCAGGCGGAAATAGAGGTCGGGATCCATCACCTTGCCGATGCGGCTCTCGACATATTCGCGCGATACGTCGCGCCATGCCACGGGGGTCTGCGATGCGCCCACGATGTGGGCGAAGTGGCGGTCTTCGTCGCCGAAAGGTTTGGGAATCACGAAAGTGATGTCCATGTCGCCGCATTCCCACATACCTTTGGTGAGTCCATAGCTCGCGGTGCCTAAACCGCCGAGGATATGAGGGGGGAATTCCCACCCGAACATTAGTGCTTTCATGAGGCGGTAGAGGGGTTCTGCTGGTTGAATTTTCTGATTGTGGAGAGTGTGCGGAGCACTTCGGCTATGTTGGTGGCGTGGGAGATGGCGCCGCGGCCGCTGTAGGGCGGGTTGCCGTCGTAGAGCTGCGACAGCGAGCCGATGCATGTGTTTGACATCTCCTCTTCGAAGCCTATTAGCATGCGGTCGATGTAGCTGACACCGCTGTTGCCGAACACTTTGAGGTAGGCGTCGGCATAAAAGCCGATGAGCCAGGGTCGCGCCGGTCCGTTGTGCAGTGCGCGCTCGCGCTGCTCGGGCGAGCCGTAGTAGTTTGGCCGGTAGCCGTAGCTGCGGGGCGACAGCGTGCGCAATCCCTTGGGGGTGAGCAGTTCGCGGGTGGCGACATCGATAACCGAGCGACGCTGGCGGCGGTCGAGCGGCGAGAAATCAAGCCCGGCGGCTATCACCATGTTGGGGCGCACCTGCGGGTCGGCGTAGGTGCCGTTGACGTAGTCGTAGAGGTAGCCGGCATCGTTGAGGAATGTCGGTGCGAAGGCTTCGCCGACTTTCCCGGCCGCGGCGAGCCAGCGGTGACGCGCGGCATCGAAAGGTTCGTGCCCCTCGGCGAGTTGCGCCATGAACATCAGGGCGTTATACCACAGGGCGTTTATCTCGACCAGCTGACCTGTGCGGGGCACTACGGGGCGTTGGTCCCACACTGAGTTCATCCACGAGGCGGGAGTGAGGGCGCCGTTGACCGACAGCAGGCCGTTGTCGTCGAGCGTCAGGGCGGGGTGGTCGCCGCAGAGGATGAAGTCGAGCAGCCGGGCGGCGAAGTCGCCGTAGCGCTCCAGAGTTGCCTCACGGCCATAGGCGCGGGCATATTGCTGGAGCGCCCAGATGGCCCAGAGAGGTATGTCGGGCAGATCGATGCCATGGATGGCGGCATCGGGCTGCAGCGATTTCATGAAACGGCCGAGGGCGTCGGCAGCCGTGTCGAATATCGCCTCGAAATCCTGGCGATGGTTGATGGCGATGGTGTTGCCCGGCAGCGACATGAATGTGTTGCGCGCCAGAATCTTGCCCCACGGATAGCCCGAAAGCATGTATTCCCGGCCGTCGCGTTTGAGATAGAACTGCTTGGCGGAGTTCTTGAGGCAGTTGAAGAAACTGGTGCGGGCCGTGCGCGAGGCGATTTCCGCCTCATACATTGCTTTGAGCGCACGGGGTTTCACCTCCGACAGCCCTGCCGAGAAGATGATCGACTCACCTTTGCGGATGTTCACCTGGAAATAGCCCGGTACCCAGAGGTCCTCGCAGTAGGGCACCCCGCGGTCGAGATCCTTCACATACTCGATGTTGTGATACCAGTCGGGTCTGTAGATGAATTCAGGTTTGTGGGTCAGCTGCATGAACAGCGTGGGGTAGCCGGGGTAGAGGCAGCAGCTCACGCCGTTGTCGCAGGGTGTGCATTCGGTGTTGAGGCGGTCGTTGGCGATGCACAGGGCGTTGCTTTCGCGGAATGCGAGGAAAGGTCGGAACTGAAGCGTTGTGGGGGAATGGGCGTCGACCAGAGTGTAGCGGATTAGGATGCGGTTTTCATGCTGGATGAAAATCTTCTCCTTGGTGAGAATCACGCCACCCACGCGATAGGTGGTGCGGGGCACGCTCTCGCAGTCAAATTCGCGGATATATTTGTGGCCGTTAGGGCTGTATACGCCCCCGTGGTAGCGGTGCAACCCAAGGTTGAAGGCGGCGCCATGCTGGATAACCGTCTCGTCGAGCGACGACAGGAGTACGTGCGGGTTGTAGTCGCCCTCGCCTAATGGCACCACAAGCAGACCATGCTGTTTGCGGGTGTTGCAGTCCACTACAGTGGTGCAATGATAGGCGCCTGACTGATTTGTGCGCAGCATCTCTTTAGGGAGTGACTGCTCAAGATTAATCATCAGCCGCTTATCAAATTTAAGATAGCTCATGGTTAGCGGTGTTATGTTGGGTTTCCAAAATAATCGTTTCTGCGAAAATACACATCTTTTTTCACTTTAACAAATTTGTCACCGCTTTTTTCGCTAAAAATCCTCAGGATTTCTATGCCGGGATGCTATGTCTGATTTCGATAGATAAATTCTTGTCTATAATTATATAAAGAGAGCAGCAAACCCGGCGGGAAGCGCGAACGGTTCGCGCCGGGTTTGCTGCTGTGTGTTGAAGCGTTTTGTCAGGGCGTATGCACCGGGGTGCCAGCCTTACACTTTGTAAGTGTTATTCCTGACGGTCGCTGTAGAATTTCTGGATGCGGTTGTCGATCTTCTTGTTGCCGAGGAGGATGGCACCGATGTTCTGCTGCATGGCGCCTGCGCCCTGGCTGCGGTTGAACATCATGGCGTCGTTCTCCTGGTCGAAAGGACGGCCGCTCTTTTCGATGTTGTTGACCTGGAAGACCACTACCGAGCTGTTGAGCGCTACAGGGCCTACGAGTTTACCCTGAGGAGCGACTGCAACGTTGGCGCTGAGTTTTGACTCGCCGAAGGGGAAGTTGCGCACCATCAGCTGGCCGAAGGTTACCTGGGTGGTGTCGACCGATGCTTTCATGGCAGCGGCATAGCCGGCGAGGTTGCTGGCTTTGTCTTTGTATTCGGCCATGAGTTTGTCGGCTTTCATGCGGTTGCGTGCGATGCCGGTGAGGTAGTCGTTGACAGGCTTGTAGGAGGAGGGGATATAATCACCGTCGAAGATGTCGTCGATGGCTACTGCCATAAGTCGGGTGTCGGTGTCGTTGCGGAGGATGCCCGACACGTCGCCTTTCTTGTTGGAGATGGCCCACTTGCATGCGTTGCGGCTCTCGTTGAGGTTGCCTACCTGCAGGGTGGAGGGTGTCACTACGCCTTCCATGAGTGCGTAGCCGGCCTTGGGAGCTGCTTCCTTAAACTTGGCTGCGGTGTTGTTGGCGGCCAGGAAGTCGGTGAGCTTTTTGTTGAGAGCGTTGACGGTTGTGGCCGAAGGTTCGATGTCGTATGAGATCTGGGCGATGTCGTAGAGGGTGACGGGTGCCTTGCGGGTGCGCACCTTGATGGCGACACCGGGGTTGTTCTGGGGCACGAAGTAAGAACCGGTGGCTACGGTCGACAGCTCGTCTTTGAGCATGGCGGCCTGGGGGTCGGTGATGGCGAGCCATACGCTGTCCTGCGACTGGGCAATGAGCTGCTCGCCGAGGTCGGCGGGTTTGGCGCCGGCGTTGAGGCGGGCGGTGACGCTGTCGGCGGCAGCGCCTTCGGCTAAGACTGCGAGGTCGACGAGCACTGAGTCGATGCCTGTGGTCTGGCCGAGATATTTGGCCACTACGATTTTGTCAGACATCGACGAAACGGTGTAGACGGTATCGGCGACGATCTTTTCGAGGTTGTTGCGAAGCAGGGGAGCCAGACGCGAGCGGGTGGTGCTGGCACGGTCGACATAGAAGGCGGCGTTGTTGGCCACGGCTTCGGTGCCGGGGGTAGTGCGGAGGGCTGCGATGGCTTTGTCGACTTCGGCGCGGGCTGCTGCGCGGTCGGCGTCGGAGGGGGTGACGTCTACGCTGAAGTAGCTGACCACATACTGCTTCTCGTCGATTTTGAAGCGCTCTTTCTGCTCTTTATAGACGGCGTCGATCTCTTTTTCAGAGGGAGTGAAGTCTTTGTCGTCGAGGGTGGAGAGGTCTTTGCGCACGTAGGCGATGGTGCGGGTCTCGGCGTTGTCGTCATAGTATGCCTTGGCGTCGAGTTTGTTGGCCTGGATCACGCCCTGGAAGAGGGTGGCGAACTTCTGCTGCATGAGCATCTGCTCGGTGTCCTTCTCGAGGCTCTGCCATGCCTGCTGGAGCTGCTGGGCCTGAGCGGGTTCCATGCCATATTTTGTAGGATTGAACGCGTAGTCGTAGAACTCTTTGGCCGAGGGAAGACCCATCTGCTGCACCATCTGGGTGACGATGGGGTTGGGGTTCTCGCCGAGCATGGCGTTGGAGAGTTCGTTGTCGGTGACGGTGAGGCCGAGGGCCTTGTACTCTTCGTTGAGAAGAACTTCGTTGATCATGGACTGAAGCACCTGCTGCTGGAGACGGGCGTTGTCGATGTCGGTGTAGCCCTGTGCGCGCATCTGCTCTGACTGCTGCTCTACGCGCCGCTGGAATTCCATGTAGTCGATTTTCTGGCCGTCGACTTTGGCCACTGTGTGGTTGTCTGAGAAAAGCTCACCGGGATTGTCGACTGCGGTGAGGATAAACAGCAACAGCGCCAGGCCCAGGATGGAGATGATGAGGATGGGCCGCTGCCGAATTTGTTCGAGTGCTGACATTTAAAGTTAAGGATGTTATGTTATTGTTTTTATTTTTTATTTTAGCGTACAAAGATACTTCTTTTCTTGCAGTTGCCCAAACATTTGGCTGTTTTTTGTGTGTCGGCGCCTCCGCCAGCAAAATTTTTTGTAAATTTGTGTCATCAATCATAACCGAAAAACTGATTTAGAACATTTGTATATCATGAAAGGAAAGATTTTTGCCGCGGCGCTGCTGTGGTTTGGTGTGGCTTGCCAGGGGTGGTGCTCCAACCGTGTTGATGAAATCAGAAACGTGCTTCTCGACCCTGAAAACGACAAGGTGCTGGTGGTTGCCCACCGTGGTTTCTGGCGTTGCGACGCCCCTGAGAATTCGCTTGCCGCCATAGATTCGGCCATTACCTCCGGTATCGACATGGTGGAGCTGGATGTGTGGCTCACCCGCGACAGTGTGCCGGTGCTTCTTCACGACGGCACGCTGGAACGCACCACCGACGGCAAGGGACATGTCGGCGAGCTTACTCTTGAGCAGGTGCGCCGCGTTCATCTCAAAGACAAACATGGCAAAGTGACGCAATACACTGTGCCGACACTCGAGGAGGCTCTTCTGAAAGCCAAAGGGCGTATCATGGTGAACCTCGACAAGGCTTACGGCATTTTCGAACTTATTTATCCTGTGATCAAGCGCACCGGCACCGCCGATCTGGTGCTGATGAAGGGGGTGCAGCCGGCCGCTGATGTGCGCCGTGATTTCGGTCGGTATATCGACGATATTCTTTACATGCCCGTGGTGGGAATCGACCCTGCCGAGGCGCCCGAAACGGTCGCGGCGCTGCTTGAAGAGCTTGGCTCGCCTGCCTTCGAACTGTGCATCAAGGGGGAGAACCTGGAGAATCCGCTGACAATCAGGAAACTTCTTGCCGGGAAGAGTAAAATATGGTATAACACGCTGTGGCCCTCGCTCAACGCGGGCAATGACGATGCAGCGGCACGCGCCGACGGCGGTGCCAGCTACGACTTCCTGATTGACAACTGGGGCGCCCGCATCATCCAGACCGACGACCCCGTGCTACTGCTCAATCATCTGCGCAGCCGCGGTCTTCACGACTGATCCTTCTCAAATTCAAAAAAAGAGGGTGTGTCAGAATGGCTCATCTGGTAGGAGTCATTCTGACAGCACCCCCCCCCATCCGGATAGAAAAGGCGCTGTGTCAAGCATTTTGACACAGCGCCTTTTTTATCATTGCTTAGAAGAATTTACGCGGGATCAGTCGATGGCTTCGTCGGCTTTGTAGCCGCCCATCTCGCGGATAGCGTTCTTGAGCATCACGTACTGCTGGAAGAGGTGGTTTACGGGCACCTCGCCTTTGGTGTAGTCGTGCATAGGGCTCTTGAGGAAGAAGCTCAGGAAGCGCTGGATGCCATAACGGCCGTTGCGGGCTGCAAGGTCGCTCAGCAGCACGAGGTCGAGGCAGAGGGGAGCTGCGAGGATTGAGTCGCGGCAGAGGAAGTTGATCTTGATCTGCATGGGATAGCCCATCCAGCCGAAGATGTCGATGTTGTCCCAGCCCTCTTTGTTGTCGTTGCGAGGAGGATAGTAGTTGATGCGGACCTTGTGGTAGTAGCCGTTGTGGTCGTTGCCTTCGCCGCCGCAGTTCACTCCGTAGAGGTCGGGCTGCTCTTCAGGCACGAGGATTGACTCGAGAGTGGAGAGTTTCGACACTTCCTTGGTGCGGAAGTTGGCGGGCTCGTCGAGTACGAGACCGTCGCGGTTGCCGAGGATGTTGGTCGAGAACCAGCCGTTGAGGCCGAGGCAACGGGTGCCGATGATGGGGGCGAAGCCCGATTTTACGAGGGTCTGGCCGGTCTTGAAGTCTTTGCCTGCGATGGGCATCTTGGTCTGCTCGGCCAACTCCCACATTGCGGGGATGTCGACTGTGGTGTTGGGTGCGCCCATGATGAAGGGTGCGCCCTCCTTGAGAGCTGCGTAGGCGTAGCACATCGAGGGTGCGATGTGCTCCTTGTCGTCGGCTTTCATAGCGGCCTCGAGCTGAGCGAGGGTCATGTGCACGTTTTCGTCAACGGGAACGTAGACTTCGGTCGAAGCGGCCCAGAGTACAACCACGCGGTCAACGCCTTTTTCTTCCTTGAAGTTGCGGATGTCGGCACGGAGGTTTTCAACCATTTCCCAGCGGGTGGCGCCCTTCATGATGTTGTCGCCTTCGAGACGCTTTGCGTAGTTGTGGTCGAAAGCGGCCTTCATAGGCACGATCTGCTCCAGTTCCTCTTTTACGGGGAGAATGTCTTTCTCTTTGAGGACTTCGGCATGCATTGCCGACTGGAATGCGTTGGCAGGATAAACGTCCCACGAGCCGAACACGATGTCGTTGAGGTCGGCAATGGGAACAATCTGGTTGTATTTGAGATATTTTTTGTTTTCGCCTTCGCCGACACGGATTTTGTCGTACTGAGTCATGGAGCCGACAGGCTTGGCCAGACCCTTACGGGCCATCAGCACACCGGTCATGAAAGTGGTGGAAACGGCGCCGAGGCCAACCACCAGCACGCCGAGTTTGCCCTCGGCTTTCTTAACTTCACTCATTTTTAATAAAGTTGTATGGTTTATTTAGTTGTTTCTTCTGTCGTAGCAAAATTGCCCCCAAAAGTACACACATATTTCGGATTGTGAAAATATTTTTGAGGAAATATTTGTTGTTTTTCGTGAAGAAATGCTAAAATTGAGTGTTTTTAGTTAATGAGTGTTGATTAGGCTTGCTGTAGGCGTTGGATTGTTAAATATTGTAAATTTAGAGTCGACCGATTTTGCGTGTATTTCTGTTAATTTTCACGTCAGTGTGCGGCAGCTCCCTGACGGAGCAGGGAGCCTGTGGCGGGGTCGTAGATGATGTAGATGGGATCCTTGCGGTTGGTGAAGGAGTTGGGCGCGAGGCCGTAGGTGATGCCGAGCTGGGCAATGTCGAGGGTGGCGTCGGCGCAGGTCTCGCCGTCGCACTGCAGGGTGGCTTTCACCTGGCCGGGAATGGTGTAGGGCACGCCGTTTTTGGGGAAGGGGAGTGTCTGTCCCTTTTCGTTGACAGGGGCTTCGCCGCGCTGCACCACGCTGAGGTCGAGATAGATGGGTGTGCCGGCAAGGTCGTCGGCATCGGTGAGACCTTCGATGGCCGAGAGGCGCGCGATGATGAGGCGTGCGCTGTCGGTGTCGTCGAGCGTGAGGTCGCTGACGGTGTAGGTGACCACTTCGGTGCGGGTCGATGTGGTGCCGATAAACATGGCCGTGAGGGCTTCTTCCTGAGCCTGAAGATTGTCGAGCATCAGCTGCATGGATTTACCGTCGGGGGGCATGTTGTCGGCCTGACCGCTGATGAGGTCGCTGCGGGTCTGGCGGATTGCGAAGATGGCCTGGGCGGCGAGTTCGGCGCGTTTGGCGGTTGACTGGCTGCGCAGCATATCTTCCGACACGGCCTGACGTGCTGCGGGTGTTTCGAGAGGCGTGGGAGCGGCCTCGCGGGGCTGAGGCAGTTCAGGCATGGCCGAGGGGGCGGTCTCGTCGGTGTTGATGGCCAGGGGTATGCCGGCCTCGTCGAGCGCCACGACAACCGGGTTGCCGGGCTTGAACTGGATGGAGTAGCGCTCCTCGGGGTTGGGAGTGCCGTGGGTGTAGATTTTGGCCGAGAGGATGCGCGCCGAGTGGCTTTCGGCGGTTATGGGGTTGTTGACGTGGAGATATTTGGGGGCGTATTTAAAGAATTCGCCCGGTTTCTTCATGGTGATTTCGGCCTCGACGGTGATGTCGATTGCCGTGCGGGGGAGCGAGTAGACGATTGCGTAGTCGTTGGCCTTGGTGGCATTGAGGTGCTGCGCGGTCTGCGCTCCGGCTGCGGGTGCGCAGAGCAGGGACGAAAGGAGGGATATATGGAAAAGCTTCATCTGAGCTGTTGTTTTGACGTGTTATAGAAAGGGGACCCGGTCGGGGTGTTTCCGGAACCGGGTTATTTCATGGTGTCGCGGATGGCGACGCCGATGTTGGCTGCGATGTCGCCGGCGGTGACGCCATATTCGCCCTGCGCTGCCTGGGCGTATTCGCCGGCCACGCCATGGATATAGACGGCAATAATCGATGCTATCTCAGGGGGATAGCCCTGGGCGAGCATAGCCAGCAACAGGCCGGTGAGCACATCACCGCTGCCGGCGGTGGCCATGCCGGTGCAGCCCGAGGAGTTGAAATAGATCTTGCGGTCGGGGCGCACGATGGCGGTGTAGTGCCCTTTGAGGATGATGAAGATGCCATAGGCCTTGGCCATCTCCACGGCTTTGCGCAGACGGGCTTCGGCCGACGGCTGCGGGCCGAAGATGCGGTCGAATTCCCCTGCGTGGGGCGTGAGGATGGAGAACATGGGGAGGGAGTTGAGGATGGCGGGGCGGATGGCGATGCAGTTGAGAGCGTCGGCGTCGAGGATGAGCGGTTTGCCGATGGAGGCTACGAAATCCTCCAGAGCCTTGACTGTGAGTTCGTTGGTTCCCATGCCCGGGCCGACGGCAATGGCCGAGAAATCGCGCTCGGGGTGCATCTCGGTGATGAACTGTTCGCCGCGGTTTGCGCGGTAGAGGGCTTCAGGCACGGCGGTCTGGAGTATGGGGAATGCGGTGCGGGGCGAGCACACGGTGAGTTTGCCGATGCCGCCGCGCAGGGCGCCTTTGGCGGCGAGGACGGCGGCGCCGACCATACCGTAGCTGCCGGCATAGAGCATGCCGGTGCCGAAATCGTTTTTAGAACAGAACTCCTTGCGGTGGCGCAGGCGACGCTGTATGTCGCGCTTCTCCACGATGCAGAATTCGGCCGGTTCGCGGTTCATGGCTTCCTGCGAAAGCCCCACCTCGAGCACCTTCCATTCCCCAACCAGCTCGGCGTTGCCGGGGATGAAGAATGCCAGACGGGGGAACTGGATGGCCAGCGTGAGGGTGGCGTGGATGCAGTTGCGGTTGATGATGCGCGGGTTCCAGTCGCCGAACATGCCCGAGGGGAGGTCGATCGACACAACGGTGGGGTGCTCCTCGTTGATGTGCTGCACCAGCGAGAGGAAGCCTCCCTGCAGCTCGTCGCAGAGGCCGGCACCGAAAAGGCCGTCGACCACCAGGTGCTTCGTGGTGATGTCGGGGGGATAGAACCGCGAGGTGACCTCGTGGAAGTTCACGCCGGGCACCTCGGCAAGCAGCCTGTCGCGGGCGGCGAGGCACTCCATCGAGAGCTTGTCGCCGCCTATATTAAATAGGTAGATTTCAGGGTTGAAGCCATGCTCGCAGAGGCGGCGGGCGGTGGCCAGGGCGTCGGCGCCGTTGTTGCCGTAACCGGCGAAAACGATTGTGGGCTTCGATGCGTGCCAGCGGCGGCATATCTCGTCGGCCACGCCTTCGGCGACGCGCTCGATGACCTCTCCGGGGGAAATACCCTCGGATTCGACAGTCTGGCGCTCGATGGCCCTTATCTGTTCGTTGGTAAAGAGTTTCATCTGGCTGCAAAATTACAAATTATCTGCGAAAAAATGCAGTATCTGTTTTGTCAAGTGCTGAATTTTTTGCTAATTTTGCACAATTATTTCGAGCTGATGAAAGAAGTCATCTACAACGGGCTCACTTTCGTGCCCTATATATCCCATGAAACTATCACGGCGCGCATCCGCGAGCTTGCAAAAATCATCTCCGAGGAGCATCAGGGCAAACGCCCCTTGTTCCTTGTAGTGCTCAACGGCGCCTTCCCCTTCGCATCCGAACTGTTTATGAACACCGAGACCGATGCCGAAATCGCATTCGTGCGGCTGAAAAGCTACGAGGGCACCTCGAGCACCGGCAGCATGAAGCAGCTGATGGGGCTGCACGACGACATCGATGGCCGCACCGTGATCGTGGTGGAGGATATTGTCGACACCGGCTTCACCATCAGCCATCTGCTCAAGACTTTGCGCGAAAAGCATCCGGCCGAACTCAAAGTCGCCACCCTGCTCTATAAGCCCGAGTCGCTCAAGTGCGCCGTCACCCCCGACTATGTGGGCTTCGCCATCCCTCCGAAATTCATCATCGGCTACGGACTCGACCTCGACGGTCTGGCCCGCAACCTTCAGGATATTTATGTGCTGAAGGATCAGGCAGAAGCCTGACCCGCCATTATTTAGTTTTCAGGTAAAATTTAGGTAGAAATGAATGTTGTAATCTTCGGTGCCCCCGGCAGCGGCAAAGGCACCCAAAGCGAAAACCTTATCAAGAAATACAAACTCCACCATATATCGACCGGCGAGGTGCTCCGCGACCATATCGCCCGCGAGACCGAGATCGGCAAGGTGGCCAAAACATATATCGACAAGGGTCAGCTCATCCCCGACGAGCTGATGATCGACATCCTCGAGGATATTATCCTCAACGAACCCAAGGCCAAATCGGGTGTGATTTTCGACGGTTTTCCCCGCACCATCCCGCAGGCCGAGGCTCTTGATGCTTTCCTGGCCCGCCACGGTCAGAGCGTGCACCATGTGGTTGGTCTCGAGGTGCCCGAGGATGAACTGATGGAGCGCATGATTCAGCGCGGCAAACAGACAGGCCGCGCCGACGACAATCCCGAGACCATCAAGAACCGTCTGAAGGTTTACCATGAGTCGACACGTCCGCTCCGCGACTACTACCTGAAATCGGGTAAGTACCGCGCCATCAACGGTTCGGGCAGCGTGGAGCGCATCTTCGACGACATCGCCCGCGCCATCGACTCCGAAAGTTAAGATAACGTTTAACGTTTACCAATCAGAATGTTAGAGAAAATACGGCAGCTCAAGGCCGAAATCGAAGCCCTGCAGGCGGCCTCACCCCAGGAGGTGGAGGCTCTGCGCATCAAATATCTCTCCAAAAAAGGTGAGGTGAACGCCCTCATGGCCGATTTCCGCAACGTCCCCGCCGATCAGAAAAAGCAGGTGGGCATTGAAATCAATCAGCTCAAAACCCTTGCCACGGAGAAAATTGCGGCTCTGAAAAGCGCCACCGAGAGCGTCGACACGCTCGACGAAGGTCTTGACCTGAGCCGTCCCGCATCGCCCGCGGCTCTGGGCACGCGCCACCCGCTGACGCTTGTGCGCGACGAAATCGTCGAGATTTTCCGCCGTCTGGGCTTCACCGTGGCCGAAGGTCCCGAAATCGAGGATGACTGGCACGTGTTCTCGTCGCTAAACTTCGCCGCCGACCACCCCGCGCGCGACATGCAGGACACATTCTTCATCCAGCGCAACCCCGACGTACTGCTGCGCACCCACACCTCGTCGGTGCAGTCGCGCACCATGGAGCACACTCAGCCCCCCATCCGCATAGTGTGCCCCGGCCGCGTATACCGCAACGAGGCAATCTCGGCGCGCGCCCACTGCTTCTTCCACCAAGTGGAGGGCCTTTATGTCGACAAGGGCGTGTCGTTTGCCGACCTGAAGCAGACGCTGCTCTATTTCGCCCGCGAGATGTTTGGCGCCGACACCGAAATCCGTCTGCGCCCCAGCTATTTCCCCTTTACCGAACCCTCGGCCGAGATGGACATCTCGTGCAAAATCTGCGGCGGCAAGGGGTGTGCGTTCTGCAAGCACACCGGCTGGGTGGAAATCCTCGGCTGCGGCATGGTCGACCCCAATGTGCTCGACGCCTGCGGCATTGACTCGAAGGTATACAACGGTTTCGCCCTCGGCATGGGTGTGGAGCGCATCGCCAATCTGAAATACCGCGTCAGCGACCTGCGCCTCTTCTCGGAAAACGATGTGCGCTTCCTCGAGGAGTTTGCCCACGCCCGCTGACCGTCAGTGCTGTTTTGTTAAGTTGCCTGTCATCAACGCCATAGACCGATGCTTGTAAAGGAACGCTACCGCCGGGTGATGGAGTGGTTTGCCGGCGCCATGCCCGAACCTCAGACCGAGCTGCACTACGACACTCCGTTTCATCTGCTGTTGGCGGTGATACTCTCGGCGCAGTGCACCGACCGGCGCGTCAACATGGTGGCGCCGGCGCTGTTCGAGGCTTTTCCCGATGCCGCCTCGCTGGCCCGGAGCGACGAGGCCACGGTCTATGAGTATATTAAATCGGTATCATATCCCAACAACAAAACCCGGCTGCTGCTGGGCGCTGCCCGTTGTCTGTGTGAACGCTTCGGCGGCGAGGTGCCCGACAATCTCGACGATCTGCTCACCATCCCCGGCGTGGGACGCAAGACGGCCAATGTGATGCTGGCAGTGGTGTGGAACCGCGCCGCCATGGCCGTCGACACCCATGTGTTCCGCGTGTCGGAGCGGATAGGGCTGACCACCAACTCGCGCAACCCGCTGCAGACCGAGAAGGCTCTCATGCGCCACATCCCCGAAGCCGACATTCCGCGTGCGCATCACTGGCTGATACTCCACGGGCGATACGTGTGCAAGGCCCGCCGGCCCGACTGCCTCAACTGCGGCATCCGCGAGTGGTGCCGTTACTACACGCGCGGCATCCGTGACCTCGCAAAACCCGCGAGCAGAAATCTGCCCGAACAGTGACCGCACCGTCGGTAGCATTAAGAGCTTGTTTAATAATAAATGTTGCCGATAGGGTCGCATATCCTGAGACTG
>ERZ1027039.31-NODE-31-length-63849-cov-19.705427_pt1 | contig 63849 bp, 59 predicted proteins | sample MGYA00519438_ERZ1027039 | MGnify/ENA primary metagenome ERZ1027039 (study PRJEB26926, sample SAMN06164810) | human gut metagenome | biome: ENVO:00009003; feature: ENVO:2100002; material: ENVO:00002003 | host: Homo sapiens | place: USA | collected 2012 ...
GAGCCTTATCGTCGGCAGCGTCAGATGTGTATAAGAGACAGGGATATTTGTTATCAATTTATTGGATGTTGTTTTCATTCTATACATATAATGCGTAAATCTGGTAAATTTCAATCTCAGTCAGGAATGGAGACAACGGTAGATGTCTTATGTGGATATGTATATTCTGTCGGGATGACGCGCGAGCGCCGTATGCCCGACCCTTACTACATATTCTGCGTGAGGCTTCTGCGTTGTCCGTTCTATTGAGAAGGGCAATTCCAGAGCCTCTATGTGTGGGACGGACATCAAGTGATGGCTCTCACGCATTTTTTTTATCAATCATTATCGCCGACAAGAGGGCCGGGCACATAAAACTGCAATGAGAAAAAGATTACTCTTTATCTTATCAGCTGTGATCTTGACACTATCGGTCACGGCGCAAGATTTCATTCAACCCCATGAGGGAAAAATCACTGACCACACAGTCATCGCCGGTCTGCCCGCAAGCATCGGCACTGAAAAACTCGGCAAGCCTGTTCCGGTTAATACCGAAGAGTATGTGCAGCCATTCGAAACCGCATCTGCCGATGAATCATACGGCGAATGGGCCGACTGGCAGACGACCGATGTGACAAAAATAAGGGAATTTTTTGCCAATTACGGTTATAATGATACGCAGACTGCTGTCGACAAGGGCATTGTCAAGGTGCAGCGCCGCTTCAGTACGTCAGATCCTACACTTTCCCAGTTGAAGTTTGTAGATGTGTTCGGCGATGTTGACCTGATAGCAAATGTAACTAAGAAGGAAGACGCAACAACTAAGGTTATATTTCCCGACCAGGATACCGGTATTCCCAATACCCGCGGAGGAAGCTATGAAACCTATCATTTCTATACCCAGTATTATACAGGTTACTCATGTTATGAAGACGGTATAATATGTTTACAACGTTGGGCATTAATAGATCCGGAAAGAGGTTATACTGATTATTTGCCAGTATACATTAATTTTCCTGGAAAATGGGATGACCCGGTAGAAATGGGGCGATATATCCCGGATCAGGAAACTTACGGAAATTTAAAGACATTAATCAGCGTGCTTGGAAACGAAGGAACTTCATGGGAAGATGCGGTTGATGTCGATTATCGTGTCAATCTTGATTTTCCTACCAGAAAGCTGTATACTTTCCACAAACTGTTAGCGGGGAACGACGCTTGTGTTGACCGAATGGAATCGGAGAAAATTACATTAATCGTCAAAACTATTAAGAATACCGGATTCATAGCAGGAGGAGAGCATATAGACGGAACCGAGAAACTGAAATTCTACACAGATGAATTTGATATTTATGAAACGTCACATTCACTTAATATAAAATTTGGATTCATAGCAGACACTGATGATAATGCCATTGCTTACAGTTCGGTTCTTCTTACAAAGGAAGGCCATGAAATACTTTCATCAAAGATAGAGGGTAAAGAGTTTATATCATCTACCCAAAAGAGTGTTACATTCAGTACTCCTCACTCGGGTGAAGTGGATGAATGGCGTTTATATGTAATGTGCGGGAAAAAGGGGGTAAATGATAGTAACGAATTTTACAAGGCGTTGCAGGGTGAAGATGCAAAAATATCCTACGCTGTAGTTGATGGTGAAAGTGTAACGATACCGTGCGATACGCTTAGTGTTGTCAATCCCTTGCGGTTGGTGCCGATGAATTATATTGACGGTAAAATGAAGCAGGCCGGTCCATATGTGCGGTTCTTGGTATATCGTAACGTACCCCTTGAGGGGGAATGGGAAGTATGGGGCGAGGGTAAGATGACAGATGTTGTCGCTTTCCCCTATTTAAGATATTATGCAGGAGACACATCGTATCTTGAGGATTATCCGCTGATGCCTCCGGCTGAAAGAAAAGTGAGGATAGAGCGTCGCAAAGATGCCCCGGGCATAATCCGTATTCCCGACCCCTATAAGGGCGATTATCCTTATAAGGATAAGATGGAGATGATGGATACCGATGATACGTTCTATCTTGTCATTGACACTACCGACCCGTCACGTGTCACAGCCGAAATGACTTTGACCGGAACATCGGATGCCTCGGTTTTTGTTTTTGATGACTATAATCAGGAGAGCACTTTGTATGGCAAATGCCTTGATAAGAAAGTGCAATTCCGGGATGGCCTGGAGTGGAATGGTCGGATGCATAATTCCAGACCTGATTCAATACCGCAACTCACCCTCGAATTGCCCGGTTACAGGGACTTTACTGTGGAAATCACCATGCAGTCCGGCGATAGGAAAGAGGTGGAGATAGAAAACAAGTCGGAAAATATCGTGTCTGTCGATATGGCGCTTGTGCCGAGCGACAAATACGATAATTATTATCCCGAACGTCTATGTGAACTTGTGATGAACGGAAGTGAGGAGCTTTTCATCCATAACTACCCTGTAGGGACCGGCGCGACTGTTTCCGTTAAAATCGCCGACCTTGCCCAAAGCGGTGCGCGGTCGGCAGGGTCGTTGCCTACGGGACGTTATCGCGTGGTCGTAGTGCCCCGCGAGGCTGACGGCACACTCCACTACGGCCCTGTATCGGAGGAGGTCAGATATATCGCTCCCTGGAAACACATCGGTGTGGCTGAAATAAATGATCAGGCTTTAGTCTGGAGTCCCGCCAACGTTGGTGTCGATATGAAAGCTGAGGCCTATGAGGATCCTTACAACCCCGGTTTCTATATGCTGAAAGACTGCTATAAGGATTATGCGACCAATAATAAAGATGTTGACAAAAAATATTTCGGTGAATATGTTCCAAGTTCGCTGTATATAGACGCACGCGATCCCGAAAAAGTCAATCTTGTGGCGGATGCCGAGTTTGGCAGCTTGCCATACCGCGGGTTCAATACCGGTGTAAGCCTCAATCTTGACCCTGATGTAATCCGCAAATCGAAACGTTCGACGCATGAGAAACGAAACGTAATTTTTCCAAAAACGAAGCGTACCTCTGAGGCGCTTCCCGGAACACCCCTTTTTCAAAAAAAATTCGACCCGGCTTCGCCGGGATCTTACAGCCTCCCGGCTCAGTATTTGAATGGCCTCCGAACTCTGTCCGAAGGCCATTCTTTTTCGCTTTTTCGCTTTGGGTCGCTGCGCGACCGCTTTATCGCTTTACGCTCACACAGCCTCGCTCAACGCTTTGTACGCGGCCACGCTCTGCGCTTTGACGATCAGTCCGCGGAAGGCCAGACGCGACCCGACAATCGTGTACGCATTCGATGCATCGTTATACGCATTCGCGAACGACACGCCGCCACCCGCATTCGCGTAGTGGCTGCCGCGATAGACCACACGGCCTCTGGATCCGGAATACCAATATGTATCACAGAAGTATGTGGAGGAGCTTCCGTTGAAACTGCCGACAGGAGTCATATCCATATATAGGCCATGAGCGACCCCGGTAATCCAATAGCCGGAGGCGGTCATGCCCTTGACATAACGGACACTGCCATCGGGCATCCATATACGCCACTTGCCGACATTATTAGTGTCGTTCGGGACATCCACCCAGTCCATCATCTCATATTTGTGGCCATAGAGATTGACATAGCCGAGACAGCAGATATTGTTGACCTGCGTCACAGTCTTTGCCCCGAATGTATCCGTGTCGATGAACCATGCGTACTGATGCACGAGGTTCTCGACAAGGCTGTTTGTTACATTCGGGTTGATGGCTTTGGCGTATTCATACCCGACGGTGTCCTGCATACCACGGAGCATGGTGTCGGCTCCGATGGCTCGGCTGTTGCTATGCGACCCGGCTCCGCACTGTTCCTGCATATCCCTGCGGCCATAGAAGGCATAGGCGAGGTTGGCGAGACGGGAGTGCATCATCGCATCGATCTGCTGCATACCCCTCTGCTGGCTGTAATAGTGGAAGTCTGTCCACGGCATATTTGCTATGGAACTGCCGCCTGTTATGCACGAGCGGAATTTCTCACCAACTATGACGGTCTCGACAACGGCGCACAGATGCTCCTCGTCATAGTACCACTCCGGCTCCATGTCCTCGATCTTGTCGGAGTTCGACAGGACGACCTTGTCAAACTCCGCTGTGTTGAGGATGGTGAAGTTGAGGGAGACAGCTCCGGCAGGGACATTCTTAATGAGATACATTCCGGCCTCGAATTTATTGGCAAGCGAGGGCACGACGATATTCTCAAGCACCTTGCCGGAGGAGTCGCAGAACACAGCCCCGGTGAGTCCTGTTCCGGGAACACTTGGGAAACGCACCCTCTTGTGCTTCGACACATCGACCTGACACACCGAATAGGAACTGTCGGTGGTGTATGATGCCGGGAGGGTATCCTTGCCGACGATCTTGCGCCCGGCAATCACGCCGCCTTTCGCCTTAAGGTCATCAAGGGTCAGGACGTCGGCCTCAGGCGTGGCAGGACGATGGTTCCTGTCGTTGGAGCTGTAACATGAATAGTTGGCGGCGTTGAGATAGTCGTTGATGCCCTTTACCCACATTCCCGGCTCATACATCATGAGGTCGCCTTCGCTTCCGTCGAGCTTGGCCAGGGTGCAGTTGGCTATGTCCTCCGCATCCGCATAGTAGTTCGAGTTCGCATCATGCAGGGGGAAATAGGTCATCTGCCCGTCGTGGTTGTTGACCGTAACATCGGTGTTGGCCATGCGGACTGTTCTTGTCGTAGGCTTCCGGGTAACTTTCGCAAGGACACGGTGGCGTTTGGCAAAGATGGCGGCGAGATGGCCGCTTCTCACATAGTCGTTGCCGAACTGATAGCCGGTGTTGTTGTCGAGGTTGGACACACTCGCGTCGTCTGCCGGATTGTCGATGCGGATCATCGTGTATTCCGGCTGTATGATGTTCAGCTCCGGGAAATGGGCGCACATCCTCTGATACTGCGCCTCGTCGATGTACCGGGTGAGCCGGACGCTTCCGACGAGGGCGCAAGTGTCGGTGGAGTTTCCGGAAGCATCGACACCGCCCATCGCCATGAATTTGTTGAGCCATGTGCCGTCATCTTCACGGTCTATGCCGGTGACACGGATGCGGTCGGTGTTCGAGCAACGCTGGAGCAGGGTTTCCCAGTTGAGCAGCTGGCAGTTGTCAAAAACAATGGTCTTGACGTTGCCGTAGTTCTCAAGGGTCAGGCCGCTTTGCGTGAGTCTGGAAAGATACTCGAGGCGCAGCGTGGTGATGGTGGCCGGGAGTTTTGCCGAGGTGACCGGCGCTCCTTTGGCGAAATTGACGCTCTGAACTTTCGTACCTCGCGCATCGAGGTCCTCGAGGCGTGTCTGGTTGGTTAAGTCGAGGGCTGTGCTCGTGCTGCCGCCGGTCTTGGCCTGTGCCTGGTTGCGCAGGTTGAGTTTGCGGAGCTGTCGGCAGTTGCTGATACTTAGCCACCATCCGGTGGAACCGCTGCCGCTGCTCTGCAGGTTAAGTTCGCGCAGGGCCGTGCACTTGCCGAGGTCCAGGCCGTTCTTGAGGTGGTCAGCGGCCCCGGTCATGTCAAGTTTCTTTATGCGGCTTGCGCCATAGACGCGCAGGGGGTCATTGACTGTATAGGCTCCGATGATGGCTATTTCCGCTTCGGCTCCGTCGGCTACAAGCCCGGTGTTGGCTATGTTCGGGGAGTTGTTGGTGCCGTAGCCGAAGGCGTATGGCTCGCTTGAGGTGACGCGGATGCGGTCGGCGGCATCGTCGCCGGAACGGGCCATATAGAGGTCTATGTTGTCGCTCGTGAAATTACTCGTGCCGTATATGGCGTCGAGAAGCGCGAAACGGTTCTTGATGAAGTATGCGCGGTGGGAGGCGTTGCTGCCCTGCAGGGCGTAGATGAAGGGCCATACCTTGCCGTACATCTCCCTTGTGGCGGGGGCGATGTATTTCAGGTATCCGCTTTTGTTGAAGGCACGGTCGCTCCAGTTCCCGGACTGCTCCTCAAGGAGCATTGCAAGGACTCTTTCGACTGTCATCACGCTGCGGTAGTTTGCGGCACACCTTCTGATGTCGTCCTGAAGATTCGCAAGGCAGAGGTTCCACAGAACGCTGTCGAAGCCTTCCATGGCGTATTTGCTCGCCTCTGCGTCCCATGTGTCACGCATGGTGGTGTAGTCATAGACGAGGAAGCAGTCGTTACGCTTGCCGGCCTGGGTGTCGCCGTCGTAGTATGTCAGATACCATATCAGACCGTCCCAGGTGCGCACGATTATGTTCTTGACGAACTGATCGACACCAAGGCCGTAGTTTCGGTCGATGTAGTAGGTCAGTAGGAAGTCCTTGTCGAAATACTGACTGATCTCATCCTTGAACTTCTGGCTGACATAGGTGGTGAGGTCGGTGGACTTGGCACCGGAGGGGACACAGGCCCGTAGCCATCCGAAGAGCCTCTTCAGAGCATTCTGCTGTTTCGTGTGCAGACCGGCCCATTTGATGTCGCCGTCGCTCTGCGCCTTGCCATTGGTGTCAATGCCGTAGTTGACCTCCATGCCGGCGTCGAAGTCAGCGGCAAGCTGCGCGTCGCTCGTGGTCTTGAACAGGCAGACGGGTGATGTGTTGTTGAGTGTCTCAAGCGCCATCGGGCATTCGGGGGTGTAGCCTTCCACTCCCTCCATTCCGAACAGCCGTCCGCTCTTGGATTTCTCGTTGTTGAAGTTGTACTGCCCGTAGTAGGTGTTCTCACCATCGACTGTTTCCGCGCAGAAGATGTCGATAGGCATACCGTCGATGGCCGAGCGCACGGTCACCGAGGCAAGGCTGTTGCCTCCCTGCTCGTACTGGTACCGTTGCGGAGGTGTGAGCAATCCGAGCTCTTTCATGACATCGTTGAACAGCTTGGCCCAGCCGGTATTCAGCGACATGGACGAGTCGGAATAGTCGCTCTTGCAGCAGAACAGGTTCATGGCGATCGCACCCGGGCGCATGGAGTATCTGTTGCCCTCCTGCACCATGTCGCCGCTCATCGAGAGCAGCTCGGAACCCTTGCTGCAGTAGATGCGTAGATTCTTGCTCGGATACTTGGTGGACGATGTGCCCTGGATACGGATGAAGCAGTTGGTCAGTACGAAATCGTACTGATGGCCCAACGCGGAGTAATAATAGACGTCCGCAAGGAAATCGGCCTTCTTGTTGTTGGTCTCGAATACGTCGTCGAGTTTGTTTTTCCTTACGATACGGAGGACTCCCTTGCCTTTGAGCAGCAGCTTGTCCATATCGACTTCCCCGTTCTCGTTAAGAATGTCGTTGATGTCGAAGAGGCGCACCATCTCGTCGAGTGTGTCGGCATCGACAATGCGGTTGTCGAGTTCCTCGTCATCACTCAGCGGGCGGTTGTAGATACGGATGTTCTTTATCTCCACATCGGCCTCCGAGCCTTCGATTGTGATGTCCTGCGGCGTGTCCTGCTGAAAACTGAAGGCTGAGTCATAGATGTCGGCGCCGGCGCGGTTGCCGTTGATGTAGAGTTCCATCAGGCGACCCTCTGCGGAGGTGCTTATTATGAGGGCGACCTTCTTCCAGTCGTCGGAATCATATTTGGAGGCGAGCTTGATGTCGCGGGTCACCTGCTGGTCGTCTTCGTTGGTGTATGTGACGGTCTGTCCGGTGCGGAAGCTCGCCTCGGAGGTGGTCACGAGGAGTCCCTTGCCGTTGTGGATGCAGCTCACCACGGGCGCGGACTTGTCGGTCACGTTGCTGACGCGCATGGTGAATTCGAGTGTCAGGCCCCTGGACTTGACATCTGTGGCGAACGGTTTGTAGCCGATAGTCGCCCGTGCTCCGTTCGTGAGTTTGAGCGCCCCGTCTATCCATCCGCTGCTCTCCCAGTCGAACCCTTCGAATGTCGTTCTGACGCCGTTAGACTCCCATTGTGCCGGGTCGGTCTCGCCGTTGCTGCGCCCGGCTGCGTCGAGCTTGAGCTGCAGTCCGTAGGTGGCCTCGCTTATGTCGATGCCGCTCTCGGTGACTTCGACGGATATGTCGTAACTCGTGCTGCCGGTCTTGAAGGTGAGCGTGGTGTCGCCTTTCTCGGTGAACCGGTTGGAGTAGTTCTGTACTGTCCTCGGGACGGCGGCTGTGCGTTCGCGGCTGCCGTTGCGGTATATCTCGATGATGGCCGGGGTGACGGACGGGTCGTAGGCCACGAAGTCGAAGGAACATTTCTCGTATTGGCCAACGGTGATTTTCGGGGTTTTGTGCGCGGTCCCCTCGAGGATGCGTCCGTCCTCATGGGTCGTCTTGATACCGATAAAGGAGCCGGATGACCCTCGCTTGAATATGTCGAAGTATATGCTCTCGCTTTTCAGAGTGAGGCCGTCCACTTCCATCGTGGCCACCATCTGCACGGTGTGACGCCCCACGTTCAGGCCGGACATGGCAAGGGCGAAGTGGTCGTTGACGATGCCGCTTCTGGTCACGGAATGCAGGTTGCGCTGCTTGCCGTCGACATACAGGGCGACAGCCTTTGTGCCGGTGCCGGATACGGTGTACGGTATCTCGATGGTCTCGCTGTTGCCGAAGCCTCCGGCGCTGAGTCCCTGCGATATGTTGTATGAGCTGGAGAGCGACAGCGTGAGTGTCCTTACGGATATATAGGCCTGCTTGCGCTGCTGCTTCCCGGTGTTGGGGTCTGTGGTGGTCGCGACCACATATATGTCATGTGAGCCGAGAAGGAGGTATTTGGTGATGTCCAGCTCGTAGCTGCCTTTGGCAACGTCCTGTCGCGTTTCATGGTAGGTCTGCACGGCGCCGCGTTTGACCTGGATGTCGATGGTGGCTTTCTGTCCGGTGCTCGTCCCGGCTTCATCGCCTCCGGCGTTCTGATGGTCGTAGGCGAATGTCAGCTTCACGCTGTCGCCGAGTTTCACGGTGGGTTTGTCCACACTGGCGCCGAGGACAATTTTCGTGGTGGCGGACTCGCCGCCTCCGCCGCCCCCGGCAGGGAGTGTGAATTCGGTGATCACGGCGCTCTTGCTTTTCAGCTGCACGGTGACGGTGCTGTCATCGTTCTCTATGACTTCGCTGTCGAAAAGTGTCCCGGCTTCAAGCTCGGCGACTTTCCCGGCGACAACTTTGTTCTGGACGGGATTGGTGCTGTCTGTGTCAAGGCTTTCGTCAACGCTGATCTGGTCGGTATTGATGTTGACATTTCCCTGCTCGTCCGGGGTTATGGCGGTTCCGTTGAGTGTGATTTTCCTGACGACTCCGTCGGCTCCGTACTGCTCCCACGCGCCTTCCGTCAGGAACATGGAGATGGAGGTGCCGGTAAACCGGTAATCCTCCCATTTGCCGGGCGCGGACTCGAAGGTGATGATCATGCCGCGTTTCTGCTCGTCCTCGATGTCGGCATCGGCAAGTGCGGCCACGGCGGTCGCCTTGGTGTAGTAGCCGGAAGTCAGAGGCTGCTGCTCGGTGACATTGTAGAAGCCGCTGCCATTCCCTTTACCGCTTGCCTCGATGAGTGTCTCTTTCTCGTCACTCCACACATAGAGGGTTTCGCCGCAAAGGAACAGTTTGTCTTTCTTTACATTCGAGATACTGTCGTTATACATCTGCATGGGGTATGCGTCACTCTTCCATGAGAGGTAGTATTTGCTGTTGACAAAGAGCGCGAAAGCCTTCTTTGTCGGCAGAAAGACTATCTCACCGTCGGATGTGACAATACTCATTGCCTCGGTCGTAACATCAAGCGGCACAAACCGAGAGAACCGGGCAGTGGCTCCTTCACGGGCCGCCTCTGCGGTTTCCCTGTAATCCTGGACTACGGCCTGGGCTGCCGCCACGGCGTCATTTGCCGCCTGTGCCGCTTCGTCAGCATTGGCGGCGGCGGAATTGGCGGTCGATGCTGCCTCGGCTGCCTGGTCCCGTGCCGTGTTGGCTTGGGAGGCGGCTGTGTTCGCGTTTGTCGCCGCTGTATTGGCTGTCTTAGCCGCATCCTCCGCAGGTTTGCGAAGCAGCGACACCGGGGCGCTGACAATCTCGGTTCCCCGGATTGCCGGCAACGACACTATTCCGTCGAGACTCGTCACCTGGGTCAGTTCGTCAACGCTCTGCGATTCCGCTTTAATCGCGTTGAGAAGTTCGTTTTTTTCTGCCTGTGTCAGTGCCATATCTTATTGAATTGATTATAGGGTTTGCGTTCTGTGAGATAATCCGGGTTGCCCTGGTTGTCGTATGCCTCCCGTTCATGGGATATAGCGCGGTAGGCTTTTCCGCTGTCCCGCAGTTGTATCAGGCGGCACAGCCATTCCAGGACATAGAGCAGATAGAAAGGAAGGTAAAGCAGTTCCTGCATCTGCGCCGTGTGTATGGCCTCGTGGTCGAAGTCAGTCCGGGTCATGACGCAGCCTTCCCGGACGAAAAGGATTCCGAAGAGGTTGATGCACTTGAAGCCCCGGAACGGGATGAGGCGGTTGTATATCACTTTCATTCCGCACCTCCTTCCAGTTGCTCGTTGAGTCCGTCGATAAATGCCGGCGTGGCATAGGTGTCGGCCACTTCCCGAAGGGTTCTTACTTCTTCTTCAGTGAAGTCGGTTTCGCCTTCGCTACGGTATATTTTGAGTGCGAGGGCATGTGCGCGTATGCCGTTGACATTAAGGTACAGCATGTTTGCAACGCTCTCCCGGGCATCGCCGGTCTGATACCTGCTTCTGTCTATCCCTGCCGGGATTCTGAATTGCTGAAAATTGATTTTTGCCATAATCTTTGGTTTATTCTTTTTTCACTCCGATGATTAGTCCATTCTGTACTTGGAAGCGAACTTTGTCGAGGTCATAGTCATTGAATCCGAATGTCACGCCTTCATAGTATTGCGAAAAAGCTCCGGTATCGGCATTCATATCCATAGCGATTCTCAGGCCTTTTGCACCATTGAAATATGTATCTCCATTTATTACGTGATAATTACGGGCCGTCGCATGAATGTCTCCAAACATCCACAAGCCAATATTTCTACGGCCACCCGAAACATTAATGTAAACTCCGTAGTTTTCATATAATTCTGATGGCGTTGAGTTGCTGACATATATCTGAGCCGCTCCTACAGCAGAACCGAGAGGCATTGTGTCAAGACCAAGCCTTACACCCCTATATGCGTCATGGAAACCCAACCAAGGACTTCCTTTTGAAAATAAAGAAAATCGGCTCGTAGTTATTTTTTCTCCGGTACTCGGGTTTGTATAACCGTTCTCTGACCTTATGCTTGACTCATCAATGATAAAACCTCCAATCGTCCCTTTATTGGCGTTGATTTCTCCGGTGAATTTGCCGTTGATTGTCTCTATGCTGCCGTCCTCAAGTATCTTGAAATTGCCGTTGGCGGTCACTATGCCTTCAAGCTGTATATTGTCAGCCTTGATTTTGACACCGTCCTGGCCTGCCCCGACAAATGCCCGGAGATTGCCATCACTGTCGATGGCGTATAGCCCGGTCATCTGCGCCGTGGTCAGTATTCCGGATTCAGCCAGGACCTTGCCGTCGCTGTCAAAATTCTGCGCCGCTATCTTTATCAGTTTTTCGGACTGCTCGAATAATGTGCGGTACTTGTATGTGAGTGCCTCTACCTTGTCGGTTGACATGACAAGCATATACAGATAGATCTCGCCGGTGAACGACAGCCTGAAGTCGCCGGTTCCGTTCCAGAGACCGCCACAATTGAACTGGACATAACCGGCGGTTTCCACAAGTTCTTCTTCAATATCAAACGAATTGAAGTTCTCGAAGCCGGTTTTATCCACGCTGTCGAATCTGACTGTCAGCTTACCCGGTTTGACACAACGATAGAAGAAGCTCAGATAAACCGGCAGAGCCTCCTTCTTGCCGTCGGCGTTAGTTTCAAACGTGGGTTTGCTGCGGAGATTGGCATTCTTCTGCAGTATATATTTGTTGACGATGCGCACCACTGTGCGCCCGTCATCTTTGGTAACGCTTGCGCAATTCCCTTTCCTGGTGAGGACATTGTTGTTGGCCCATATCCACTTGTTGCCGACGAGGAAGAATACGGCTTCGTTCTGTGTATCCCATTTTTCCATGCCGGTGGCAAATGCCGGATTGCTCAGATACCCTTTGTCTATGACAAAATCATTGCGCACGGCCTCGACCATGCTTTCAATCTTGCCTTCGACTATCTCGAATTTGGTCTTGATGTCCTCGCCGGTGACAAGGAGGAAGGTGCCTCGCAGGTATGCGTTGTCGGAATACAGACCGTTGCCGTGGGGCTGATTGTCTGCCGGGAACCAGTCATCGGTTATGCCGTCAAGGTTTCCAAGACGCACACGGAGACAGTCTGTGAAATTCTTGTCATGCACGCCGTCGAGGACATCGATACGCGGCTGTCCGTCCTCGGTGGCTGATATGAGTATGAGGTTCTGTCGATTCTTGTCCGTGGTATTGCCCATCAGCACGCACTCATCACCGGGTTCAGGTGCTGACTGACCTTCAAAACTGCGTAAATCCACCCTGACGCCAGTGCTTCTGACACCGTTGATTTCCACCCAGTAACTTTTCAGATGCCCATTGGTGAATGTCTGGCAACGCATAAGGTCCCCGACGGCAAATGAATTGGGAGTCTCAAATGTTATATGATAGTCGCTGCCGTCATTATAAACTTCCTTGATTTTGCCATTGGCCGCAGACACGCATATCTGTCCGCCTACGCTCCGGATCTTCTCAATCAGCAACTCGAGGACAGTCATTACCTGGCGCACGGTGAGTTTGTCCACTGTGAGATGTGACAACCCTTCCTCAAGCCAGATACGCCATCCTTCGCCGGTCAATCCGTCAACAAATTTAGGGCTGCTCATCAGCAGTCGCACCACCAGAGACAGCAATTCTGCGTTTCCTTTGCCATCTATGGAACCTCCCTGCGCCCCGGCGATAAAATCACCGGCATCGATACCTTCCTCGAATATGATTTTCTTTTTGGCGCGGTCGGGGCTGTTCTTGCTGATAAACTCCCTTTGACTGCGCCGGGCCGAAAAGAGGTTGTTGTCGGTCGGCACAGTCTTGTCCCATGTGCGTATGATGTCCGGGAGAGCCGTTGACTCTCCGATTGACCGGGCATAACTCTTGGCATCGCTGACGGAATCGGATATGCGCTGCATCGATGTCCTGCTCAGAGCGTCGCCAATCTCGATATCCATCTGCGACGGAAGATTGACCTTGCGGGTTATCCGGGTAATGCGGCTGTCCCGGTATCCGAATTCAGGAAAATATTCCTCGCTCTCGAGGCGAACCCTGCGACCTATCGAGAGTTCGACACCATTGTCCTCTATCCACACATGATCCGTAGAAGCCTTGAAAACCGTGAGGTCAAGGTTATGATCTGCATTATATTTGTTTACCGCCGTAAGGAATTCCTCTTCGGCAAGGGCATAATATTCGTCCGGCATCCTGAGATGCCACAGAATATATTTGTCGCCGGCTTTCGGCACGAGAGTTCCACCGGGTAACTGTGTATCATCGTCATACGGCCAGATGGTGATTATCTCGAATTCCCGGGTGTCGCTGTTGTAGTTTACCTCGAAATAATATGTACCGTCTTCCTCGTCGCCGAGTCCGGCAAGCTCGCTTCCTTCCTGGAATGACACACGCTTGACCAGACCGCCGATTTCATAGTCGTTGGGGTTGAACGGCAGACTGTCATCGCGGAAATAGTAAATTGTGAATGGTTTTCCGTCCTCACCGGTCTTGACTTCGCTCCGGACGCTGCTTACCACACCGGTGCGACGCGGATATATGTCCGCGAATGCGTCGGCCTCGTAATGATCCACGCGGCCATATTTGTCGGCATTCATCTCGACATATTTCTGGCCGCCGGGCAACTGTAGCCGGGAATATCCGTATTTCTCGCGGTCTATGTTGCGACTGCTGCCCACGGGGTACAGGCGTGTATAGAAATCCACATTGTCGGCGGTTGTCGGTTCTATGCCGGTCAGCCCTTTGTCATAGCCCATGAAGACCGGCTCGCCATGCTCGCATTTGCAGATGTTTACGGTCTGACCTTCCACCCACCATTCAGCGCCGACCTTCTCGGCAATCTCCTTGAGCGCCTGGTCGCAATACTTGCCGAAGTAGTCGATGACGATGTTCTCGGTGCCGTCGACCTGTCCGACCTTCCAGTCGGTGATGTTTCCCATGCCGTCGTTCATGCAGCGGACTATCATCGCCACATGTTCCCGGGGCGGGGCGGTCAAGGTGAATACCGGCTCTTCCTCGTTGTCAACGGTCTTGATTACGAGCAGACGCTTGATCATGCTCTCCACGCCGTAGAGTTTGATATCGTAGCTCCACTCTCTCGTTGATTTCTGCTTCGGACGGTATTTCTCGGTGAGCCAGTAGCGCTCTCCCTCGAAGTCGGCGTAGTCATCGACATCGAGGTCTATATGCTCGTAATGGGTGAACGAGAGCGTCAGGACATTGTCGCCCTGTATCTCTGTCACCTGTGTGGAGCTATCGTTGGGGGACAGTTCCACCTTCGGGTTCCCGACTTTGTCGTATATCGTTATAAGCATATTTGAACGGCGTTTTAATTTCGTTAGAATGACGGTACAGGCTCGCGGAATTTCACCTTGAAGCGGCTTGCCTGAACACCTTCGTTATGGAGGTAAGTGAGAGGCTTGTAGCCCGGGCAATCGACATAGAACATGCGCATGGTCAGCCCGAGCTCCGGCAAGCGCACCGAAAGCCATCCATTTTCCCCGGTCTTGAGGAATGTGATGAACGAACGATATCTTAGCAGCCACTCATTCCTGGTTCCGGCGAATATGGCGAAATGCAGCGTGACATCCCGCTCTTCGTTTTTGACATCGAGCTTCCCGGAATATTTCGTGCCGTCATGTTCCCGGATATTGACGCCGACATGGCTCTTAACCTTTGACGGCGCCATTATGGATGTGAGATTATCGCGGCCGCCCTTCTTCTCTTCGGTCAGAAAGGCTCCGAATTCGGTCCATATATCCTTGCCGTTTATGATGACAAGACCCTTCAGTGCGGTTGTGTCCATTATTATTTGGTTCTGATGCCGTCCCTGGCGATTTTTATAAGCAGTTCCTTTATCTCTTCGGCAGACGCCGCATTAGATTTCGTATTCTCGGCAATCTGGGCAAGGTATCCCTCGGCAGCACTCATGCGCTCGGCCACATTTTCGACAATGGCGTCGATATTGGCCACATGACCCTGTACTGAGACAAACAGTCCTTCGAGTTTCGTACCCTGGTCCTGGCTCATGGCGTTATAACTGCCGGCTTTCCCGGACTGCGATGAACCTTTGTCATCACTGCCGTAACCGGTGGCTGCCGCGAGTTGGTCGCGGAGCTTCATGGCCTCCTCGACATACTTCATATATTCCTCGGACAGGGCATTGCGTTCGGCTTCGGTAAGGTCATTGTCTTCCATCGCCTTTCCGAACTTCTTCCACCATTCCTCCAGCTTGTCGGCATACATTTCGCCGATTTTGTTGGAAAGCATGGCACGCATGAAGTATTCGCTTATATTGTCAGCAACATCCTCCGCGCTTGCCTCCATATCCATGAGCTGATCGATGAAGCTGTCATACATCGAGTCGAAGGACATCCCGGTTAATCCTTCGTATAGTTCGTTTGTCAGTTCCTCGAGCTTGCCGGCCTGGGCGATATAGTCGTCAAGTTTTTCGGTCAGTCTGCCACCGTATCCGCCTTTGCCGGAGTCCTGGATCTGTTTCCACATATCGACATTGGCGCGGAGCATCTTCATCTCCTCCGGCGACAGACTCCAGATATTGCCATCCCACGAGCGTCCGATCTGACGGCTCAGGCGCTCAATCTGTTCCTGAGAGAATCCTCCCCAATAGTAATTCCAACTGTGGTGGGAGCCGTGGTATCCGGCCTGCGCCTGGGCGATGCCGAGATAATTGGCATTGGTTTCGCGCTGATAGTTGTATGCGTCCCGGTATGCTGCGACACTCTTCGTACCTTTGCTTGCCTTGATTTCATCGGTCAAGTCCTCGATGGCGGTCTGCAGCAACTCATTTCGCTCTGTCAGTTTGTCAATGGTCTCCTGGACCTCCTTGGCATTGCTTGAGCTGAACCATGAGGTAAAACCTCCGAATGTAATGGCATCAAATATGCCAGCGATACCGTCGATGAGCGACTGGCCTATCTGAACGAACATTTTACCGTTCAGCAAATTCTTGAGTATGCCGGATATGGCATTTAGCACTGTATCGATCAGACTTGACACCAGTACTCCTATGCCATCTTTGAGGATATCGAGCAGAGAAAGTACAGCTGATATAATCTGGCCGATTAGTCCGCTGTTGCCAAGAGCCTCGGAAACACTTTTCCCGATAGCGGAATTCCCGAGCAGCTTTGACATGCCTTTTGCAAGGGCACCTCCAACGGCGTTTGTGACACCGCTGTTGTTGAAGAGCTTGTCAAGGCTCATCAGACTTTCACCCACGCCTTGCAGACTGCCGGATTTAAGTCCGGCAAGACTGGACACAAGCGTATTGAACATATTATTGACGCGCGTCGTAGATGCCTGAAGACTATTGGAGGCATCCTGCACATCTACACCGAAGGAGCGCACCTGATCGGATGCTTCGTTCATATTTGTGGTGGCGGTCGCTACTTCCGCCTTAGCAGCAGTAATGGCATCGGCATTGCCACTTTGCTCTGCCTGGGCGAGCTTTCTTTTCGCATCGGTCAAAGCCTCTGTCGCAAGCCGCTCTTTATCCTGGGCGTCCATGTAATTACGCATGGCCGTCTGATAGGCGGTGAGGTCGTTTCCGAGAGTAACGAATATTCCGCTGTCCCATGATGTGTTTGCCTCTTCGAGCTTGGCGATAAGCTCATAGAGGGTCTGCTGATCCTGAAGGTCTGAATTCCGGAATTCCTCAGTCTCGGAAATAGCCCGGAGTTTGGCAATCGTAGGTTCAAGCTGATCGCGGAACATGGTGCCGAAACCACTAAACACACTTCCCCAATCAACAGACTGCTTAATCGCATCTATTTCTATGTTCTGAAGGGCCGTTGCCTTCTCCCTTTCCAGGGACTTCTTTACCCATTCATCGGAGGCTTCGGCTATTTTACGGTCGTATTCTTCCGACATGGCGAGTTTTTTCTGTTGGAATGTACCGTACTCCTTCAGATATTCCTCCATGTGCTGCACTTCGAGCTGATAGACTTCCTGCATGGCTTTGTCCCGGTTTTCAAGAGCAATGCGTCCGGCTCTGTCTATCTCGACCTGCTGGGTTTCAGTCAATCCGTCAGCATTCAGACCCGTTGCTCCGGATTCTTTGTTCAGCGCTTTAAAAGATGCCCTCTGGGCTTCTATCTCGGCAAGTTCTTTTTTATAGTCCAGGGCAATCTGCCGGCGACGACGCTCTGCGCCATCAGCCATCTGGTTTATTTCATCCTGCTCATTCTGCCAACGGAGTTTCTGCAACTCCTCCGCTTCCTTGCGGGCGGCCTCAAGCCTGTCCTCTTTGGTGGTATTTGTAGTGGAACTTGTTGGTGTCGTTCCTCCGGTCATCTGAGGTATTTTAAGAGCATCAAGTGCTTCTTCAGTCGCACCTATCTCTTTCTGTAAGTCGCTGACACGGCGGTCAGCTTCAGCTGTTGCAGCCTGAATCTCACGGTCTCGCGCCTCAAGAGCCAACCGGTTACTGGCGGCATTGTAAGCACCTGCATCGCTGACTTCGTATGTATATGTCGTCCAGCTGCTCATTGTGGCGCCTCCGCCATTAGCCCTCACATGTTCATGAGGCACAGCACGGACGCCGGCCATGCCTCTTGCCTGGGCATCGGCATAGCTTACTTCGTCCCCTTGGGATTTCACCGTATATCTCGCATTGCGTCGCGCAAGATCCTGCCTTTCCAACATAGTGGAATATGCCTGGGTGACAGCCTTGTCAAGTGCGGCGGCTTTCGCACGGAGAATGAAAGACTGCACCACATTGCTTGTGTTATTGACAAGAACTTCCTCGGCATCCTTGACGCTGTTGACCGACAGCCCCAGTTCCTGAAATGCCTTTTTATTCTCATCAACGAATTTCCGGCGTTTGGCCATATCATCTCCAAGAGCCTTCCACGCACGTTGCAACTTGTTATATGCCGCAATCTGGGAACCGGCACTTTCGCCGATGGACCGAGCTATGCCTTCATTGATCTCTTTGGTTCGTTCAAGTTGTGCCTGGCGTTCCTCCTCAGCCTTCTTAGCAGCCTCATTCCCTTTCGCGAAGGCATACAAAGCACCGACAACAGTCACAACAGCCATCGCAAGCAGTACGTAAGGGTTTGCCTTTGCCACGGCATTGAAAGCTGCCTGTGCTATTGTGGCTGCCTTGGTGGCAATCACACCACGACCTACCGCCCATGTACGGATTGTTTCAGCGGTGGCGGCAGCCTTGGTCTGTATAACATTGACGCCCTGCATGAGGGCCGACTGCTTCTGAAGGTTGACCTGCATTGAGGTCAGTGCGTTACTTGCCACAAGTGCCGTCTGGAGCTGTGTCTGCACCTCCATAAGATCGGACTCGCTCAATCCGAGTGCCTGAGCACCGGCAGTCGCAAGGCCGAATCCATCAACAACAAGCTGTATGCCTCCGGCTAACTGGTCAAATCCTCTTGAGTCCGATGCGGCGTTTGTTATTGCCTGAGATGTGTCGGCGATGGCATCGTTGAGTTCTCCGGCTTTCTCCGTAAGCTCATCAATATGTCGGGCAAGTTCTTTGCCCTGGGCAGATTGTTTCTCCTGTTCTGTCAACGACCGATAAGCCAGTAACAGCGTGGCTATCTCTTCCCGGACACTTCGGAGTTGCTGCCTTAGTGAAGCACCAGCATTGTCAGCCTCAAGTTTGAGCTCACGCTGTTGCTTTGTTAATTCTTCCAGTCCGGCTTTCTCCGCATCAAGTTCTTTTTTGAGAGCGGCAAGCTGTGAGGAGGCCTTTGCGGCAGCTTGCCCGGGAGCCATCTTCTTGACAGATTTTTCAAGTTCCCGGTACTGTTTTTCAAGGTCTCGCACGATACCGCGCTGCACAGTCAATGCTCCGGCGACATCCTTGAGCTGACGCTTGGTATCGTTGGTAAAGTGACTGACGGTCTGACCGGCCTTTTTGAGACCGGGGGTCAGGCCGTCCTGAAGGAATATTTCAAGCTCTACGGGCTTCATGTGTCACTGTTTTAAATTGCTTCTGAAGAATCCTTCAACTTCCCGGGCGTCATCCTCTGCGGTAGCGCCGGCAGTCTTGTTTGACTGTGATGCCTTGTGTCCGCTCCTGTATCTTGGAGCATCGCTCAGCATCATTATCAGCGTCTGATAATTTACTTTGTTGAGTATGTAGTCTACGCTCCAGCCTGTGGCGTCGGCCACCTGCCATATAAATCCGAAGGGGCTATGGGAGGGCTCGTAACCGCTCTTTAACTCCCCTTCACTGCCCGGCTCAGTCTCAGCTTCATCGGATTCGTCCGTTCGGCTAATCTGATAATAGGTATAAAAGGGTCGGTGCCCATCAGGCTTACGAATTTCTGCGCCGCAGCCAAAATGATATGTTGCTTCACACAGTTCCGGATAAACCATGACACCGGCCGGACAAACAGACGGCGTACCGGTCCCACGCAAATAGTATAGGCTATCATCCGGCAGAGCGCTGCTCCGTGCTTCGCCATGAACCGCATTTGCTCCTCTTTGGTAAATGCCGCCATCTGCTCTGCTGTGACCTCCATTGAAAGATATGTCCGGGCAAACTGGATCTGCCCGGACATATATGGTCTTTTGAGTGTCACACGCAGTTTCACGGGGCGTTTCCTGAAAGGCAGCTTGAATTCCTTAAGCGGAATCGATATGCCTATATTCAGCAGCGCATCGGCAGCCTCGCGCTGTATGGCCCTCTCAAGCGTGATGTCCATACGTTATCATGCGGCTTCGGTTTCTGCGGGAAGCAGCCATCCGGTTTCCTCTTTCCATTCGTCGGGCAATGAATCGCTGGCGAATACACCGTAAGGGGGAACCTTGGCGGCTGACGGCATGGCGACCTTCAGCTCGACCTCGATCTTGGCGGTCTCGGTAAGCGTGAGCTTGCCGGCGAGGTCGGAAAGTAGGGTTGCGTTGGGAATGAGGATGGACTGCCCGGACACAAGTTCCAGTTCCCACGGTCCCTCCATGACCATTGCGGCGCGGGGAGCCGTCCAGCCGACGATCTTCTCACCCGACTTATGGAGCTTGCCGCCAAGAAGCTGCTCCAGGCTCTCGAAATTCAACTGAATCATGTCGAACTTGGGCGCGATCTTGCCGTTGGACTGTGGTATGACCAGGACGGGGGCTCCGGGAACCTGCTCGGCCTCTATGTCGGTTGACTCCGGCTTGGTGCCTCCCATGTCGAATGAGTTCTTGGCAATATAGCCGACAGGTTTGCCTTTATATTTTACGGCACCGATGCCGTACATGAAGTCTTTATTCATTTTTGCGTCGTTTTGAGATTTTGATGAAATAAGTCAGTGATATTCCGGAGACAATGCCCAAGACCAGTCCCTTGACAAATGCGTTTAGGGGGGATTCCCGGGTCTTTGCCTCTTCCCGGACAGTCGCGTGGTAGTTTTCCAGCGCGTCTCGTGCGTTATGGTAAAGCGCCTCGTAATATTCCACCTGCCGGGCGAGACTGTCACATGTGCCGGTCACATATATGGTGTCACCACGTATTGATACTTCGGCATGTGCCTGTCCGCTCTTGCGGTGATAGGTCGCGCCTTGCGGGAGTTTAAGGAGGCTGTCCACGGATATCCTCATCTCCACACGGCTCTCCGGCACCGCTTCCGTCTGGACAATCCGCGTAAATGTCTGAATTGTGTCGTGGACCGTCACTATCTGCTGGCTCTGGGCTTGTTCGGTCTGCGTCTTTTTGGTGGTCGCGCAGCCGGGCAAGCACAGGACAGCCGTCAGAATGAGGACAACCGGAAGCAGCTTCGACAGCTTTGCGCAGCCGGGCCATTTCTCTCTTGGTAGAGGCCATCTCCCTTTTAGTGGCCTGAAGATCTTCTCTGGTAGCATGAAGTTCGTCTTTTAGCGGTTTTACGATGTTCTCCACCAGAATCCGGGTCGCATTCTCGGTGTTGGTGATGTGCACGGTCTCGGCTTCGGCTTTTGCCTTTTCGGCATCGGCGTTGGCCTTGCGTACAGTCGCCCTCATGGTGGCGACAGCCACTATAAGCGCCACGATGCCACCGCCGAGAAGTATGTTGAGGATTTCGCTGAAGGACATCGCTATGATTGGTTTACTTTGTTGTTACTGGTTTATGCCGATTGATGTGAGCCATTTCTGCACGTCAAAACTCGGACAGGCTTTGGAGGCCACTTCGTTGTGGCCGATGATACGCACCTCGGGGAAGCGTCGGTGGAAGTCTTTCACATATTCCTCCATCGCCTTGCGCTGTGCCGGTGTGCGTGTATCCTTGGGAGTTTTTCCGTCCCGGGCACAGCCGCCGGCATAGACGACATGGCGACTCACGGAGTTATACCCTTTGGCGCCATTGGTGATTTCCCATGGATCCACGTTGGCATCCTCGTTATTGTTGACAAGGCGTTCAACCTTTCCGTCAAGATGGATGATGTCGGTATAGCCGACCTGCTTCCACCCCCGGCCGCCCTTCGACACCGGGGAGGTGTGCCAGCGCCGGATGTCGGCGGCCGTCACCTCTCGCCCTTCGGGTGTCGCGGTGCAATGGAGTACGAGATACAGGAGTTTTGCCATGATTATTTGCCGGTTTCCGATGTGCCTCCACCGGCGGTCTGGGCCTTGAACTTGGGCGTGGTGCGGAAATCGGCGACAACGAATTCCTCGCCGAAGGCGATATTGGTATCTGCCTTCATGAGAATCTTACAGAAGTAAAGCTCGCTGGCATTGGAAACCTTGTCTATCTGAATCACACTCTCGTCGTTCTGCAGGTTGACAGCGGCAAAGAAGTTGCCGTCGGCGTCCGGCGAACAGAGCGTTGCGACGATAACGCCGTCGGGCCACGCTGCCACAGTCTCGATAGTGATGCCTTTGAAGCGCATGCGGTTGACCTCGGTCTCGCTGGCGTTCTTGGACTCTCGCTCGGTCAGTTCGTCATCGTACTTGTCGAAGTCATCGACGCTCATGATGATACGCAGGTCGGGGTTCGGGCGCATTGCCTTGGGGATGGCGGCGCGGACAGCCTTCAGCTTCTTGATCATAGTGTCGGCCTTGGATACATCCACCAGGACATAGTCAGTAGCCTTGGCGGCCTGGGTGAGGATGCCGTTCATGAGCTTGGTGTCGTCAGTGCCGTCGGCATATTCGCCGTTGACGAAGTGGTCGCCGAGCTCAAACTGCACCTGCTTGCTCAGTGCGTCGAGCAGCTTGTTCTGCACTTCAGGAGGGAGCTGGGCGAAAACGAGGTTGCCCTTGGGCTGCCACTTGCGCCAGATCTGCTCGAAGGCACGGGGATTGAAGACGGTGAAAGCCATGAAGTCATGGGGTTCCAGCGTCTGCTCCGAATAGCTGAAGTCGCCCTTGCTGTCGGTGACCTGTGGGTCCTCCTTGCGCTTCTGGAGCATCTTGCCGGTCTTCAGACGGGGGATGCTGATTTTCTTTTCCACGCCGGGGATAACGTGGATAAGGCCTTTCTCCACAAGTTCGTTGCTTGTGGTGGCCACGGTAAGGATTCTCTCAAGTACCTCACCGTTGTAACTGGTGTTGTCTACTCTGATTGCCATGTCGGTATCGTTTTTGATTTGTTATTTTTTGAGTTTGGCGCGGATTTCCTCCATGCGAAGTTCCCACGGACTCTTGGCCGGAACCTCTTCGGTCGGTCCGGGCTGGATGGTTTCACTGAGCTTTACGGCCGGCGAGATGGCGTCGAGTGTGGCATTGAGGTCTTCGATGCCGAGTTTCTTACCCATTTCGATGAAGTGCTGCTTCTTGTCAGCCGGAATCTTCTTGGCTGCGACGGCAGCATCGACGGCTGTAGTGATCTGCGCGAGCTTGAGCTGTTCGTTCTCTGCACGCATCTTGTCGGATTCCTCCTTGGAACCCTTCAGTTCGGCGAGCCTGGCATTGACTGCCGCCTCGTCTGCCGTTTCCGGCAAGCCCAGTTGCAGGGCAAGTGTCTTGATGTCCATTTGGGGATTGTTGTTTGGTTTATGATTCAGCCTGGGAAGGGGGCAATCGCCGCCGTCGCCGAGCGTTATTAACTGTCCGTCTTTATAAAGTCTGATGGCATCGTTGTTGGCTCCTATGTCCACGAGCGACACTTCATGCAGCTGTGATTTGGTCACCGTGGGGAAGCGCTGTCCGGAGACTATATGTTCGGGAGCGTCGCTGGTTTCAATGACATTGAAACCTATGCTTACCATTCGGAGTGAGCCGAATTCCCATTGCTTCTTGCACTGGCGCGACAGTTCGGTTGCCTCGTCAAATGCGAGCTCACCGGTTATCTCGCCGTTCTCTCTCTTGAGGTCCTTGATCACACCGATGACCTGGCCGCGGTTGTGCATATACAGGAGTATCGGGTTGCGCTCATACTGCTCCATGTCCACGCCCTCGGTAAGGACGCGGTAGCCGTAGCTGTTGAGCGTGTCGTTTGTAAGTCTTACTCTGTTGCCCATGTGATGTGCGATAATGATTTCGCTGCAAAATTCAGCGTTAATCGCCTTACCTCCAAAAAAGTGTGCAATGATTGCACACTTGTATGCAATGGTTGCACACTTTTTTTGCGGACACCGTATTTTACGCCACCTTTGCGCTAAATTCAATCGCATATTATCACATTCATATATGGCTACAAAGCAGGAAAACGAAAAAAAGAAGTCCCTCGCCAGGGCCTTGTTTATATCCGGTATGGAAATGACCGAGATTGCCGAGAAGGTGGATGTCTCCCGCGTCACCATCTCCAAATGGTGCGCCGCCGACGGATGGAAGGAAGCCCGTGCCGCAAAAAGCATCACGCGCTCTGAACTTGTCAACAAGCTGCTCATGACCATCTACAAACTCCTCGATCAGGTGAATGCCTCCAACGATATTGCGGCGACAGCCGGCCTGGCCGACAAGCTGTCGAAACTGTCAGCCGTCATAGAGAAACTCGACAAGAAGGCCAATGTCATTGACGCGATCGAGGTCTTCATGGCTTTCTCCCGGTGGCTCGAGTACAGGGCGGCGACCGACCCGGAAGTCACGCCGGAACTTATCAAGGCCATCAACAAGTACCAGGACAAGTATATCATCGAGTCAATGGGCTCCAATCAGCTGAAGTGATATGGCATCCGCAGCTGAGATAAAGAAAGCATACGAGGAATGGCGGGACCATTGCAAGCGCGTCAATTCACTGACGCCGGTTACAATGTCGGTCGCCAAGGAGTCAGCCGCCGAGCGTGACAAGCGCATTCGCCGGCTGCTTTCAAATTATGCGGCTTTCTGTGAATACTACTTTCCCCACTATCTGACATTGCGCGACAAGACGACGGGCGAACCCATCAAGGTAATTCACAACGCTCCGTTTCATAATGCCGCCGCCTTGAAGGTGCGCAATACCCCGAACCTTAAAGCGGTTTTCAAATGGCCTCGCGGTCATGCCAAGTCCACCCATTTTGACATCTTCCTCCCCCTGTGGCTGATGTTCCAGCCCAAAAGGCTCATCAGCTTTATGGTTGTTGTGGGTAAAAGTCAGGACAGCGCAAACCGTCTTCTCGCCGACATTCAGGCCGAGCTTGAGTTCAACCAGCGTATCATCTCCGACTTCGGGGAACAGAAAAACCTCGGCGAATGGACCGAGGGCGAGTTCAAGACTCAGGGCGGTTCCAAGTTCCTCGCTGTGGGTCGCGGTCAGTCGCCGCGCGGTCTGCGCGACCGTGAGTCGCGACCGGATTATATCGTGATCGATGACCTTGACGATGACGAGCTGTGCCGCAATGAAAAGCGCGTGAAGGATTTGACCGATTGGGTTAAGGAGGCTCTTTTCGGCGCCCTGGATGTCGGTCGCGGCCGCTTTATAATGGTAGGCAACCTCATATCCAAATGCTCTGTCCTGGCCAATATGTGCGCCACACGCGGCGTGTATGTGTCGGAAATCAAGGCTGTGGATAAGAACGGCAATCCTGTCTGGAGAGAGAAGTGGACCCGTGAGGAGGCTCAGGCATACGCCGATTTTGTCGGATACCGGGCTTGGAACAAGGAGATGATGCACAACCCCATCAACGACGGCTCCATATTCCGCCATGAGTGGATACGCTACAAGCGTCTTCCCAAACTGGAGAAGTACGACATGCTCGTGTGCTATACCGACCCTTCCTTCAAATCGACCACGGCGAACGACTACAAGGCTTGCCGCCTGTGGGGCAAAATCGGCACCGAGCTGCACCTTATTGACTGCTATGTCCGTCAGGACACGGTGTCCGGCATGGTGCGGTGGCTTTATGATCTCTATGAGCGTACCCGCGACCGTGTGTCCATTTCATTCTTCATGGAGGCGAATTTCATGCAGGACATCATCTTGGACGAGTTTGCCGCCGAGGGGAACATCAGAGGCTATCAGCTCCCGATTCTCCCGGACAAACGCAGCAAGCCGGAGAAGATCCAGCGCATCGAGGCGGTTTCGCCTCTTTGGGAGCGTGGCTTCGTATTCTACAACGAGGCACTCAAGGATTCCCCGGACATGCAGGTCGGCATTGAACAGACTCTCGCTCTCGAGCGGGGTTCCCGCGTCCATGACGATGCGCCGGACGCTGATGAGGGTGCTATTTGGTTCCTGCAGCGCAATACACGACAAGAGATTTTCAAACCGGTGGCGATTCCGCGTCGCTCCCCTAAAAATATGTGGTGATTATGTTTATCGACAATGAGGATTACCGGGTTGTCATCGGCGAGGCAGCCCTGAAAGTGATATCGCAGTCTTCGCCGGAGAATATTGCCAATGCCGAGGCTGAGGCTATGGAAGAGATTGCCGGCTATCTGCGCCCGGTATATGATACCGATGCCGTTTTCTCGGCTTCGGGCGATGACCGGAACAGGCTCATCGTCATGCACACCGCCGACATCGTCCTTTACCATCTGACAGCCTCACAGCCCCAGAAGATGGGCAGCGAGATTCGCAAGGAACGTTACGACCGGGCCATCAAGTGGCTCGAGGGTGTACAGGCCGGCAAAATTATTCCGGACTTGCCTCTCAAGGTAGCGGAAGACGGTACATCCGGCTTCGGCACATCATTTCACTCTTCACCTAAACTTAGACACGACTGGTAGGATATGAGCAGAAAATCCAGACAACGCAGGGCTGAACAGGAAAGCCGTGCCAAGGCAGCCAAGCAGACCTCCATCATCATGGAGTTGCACCGCTACGCCGAATTTTTTACAAAGAACGATATTGAGGACTGGCGCCGGGCATGGCAAAGCGCCATTGATCCGCGCCATCCGAACCGGCAGAAGCTCTACGACATCTACCGGGACGCCATGACCGACTCGCATCTTTCCGGCTGCATACAGCAGCGCGTGGGGTTCGTCATGTCGCGCTCGTTCAAACTCGTCAACGAGAGCGGCGACCAGGACGAGGCAGCGGAGCATCTTTTCGACCAGTCCTGGTTCAAGGATCTGTGCCGCCTGTGCCTTGAGTCAATATGGTACGGTCACTCGCTTATCGAGCTTGGCGATGTCGTTACCGACGGCGACGGTCATCAGGCATTCTCCGGCGTGACGCTTATCCCCCGCAAGCACGTGGTTCCGGAGAAGGGCCGAGTTGTGTCCCGTGTCGGTATGAACTGGGAAACCGGCATACCGTACCGTGAGCGTCCTTGGAAGGACTGGCTTATTGAAGCAGGACGTCCCGATGACCTCGGACTGTTGCTGAAGGCTGCGCTACACACCATCCCGAAGAAGCATGCGATGTCATTCTGGGACTGCTTCGCCGAGATTTTCGGTATGCCCTGGCGCATCGCCCGCACATCGACACGCGACCCCAAGGAGTTCAAGCGACTGGAGGATATGATCTACAACGGTGGTGCCAGTCAGGGGATGGTGTCCGGTATGGAAACGGAGATTCAGTTCGTGGAGTCAGGCAAAGGCGACGCCTTCAATGTCTATGACAAGCGCATCGACCGCTCCAATTCCGAAATTTCCAAACTGGTTATCGGTCAGACAATGACCATCGAGGACGGCTCCTCGCTGTCGCAGTCGCAGACTCACCTGCAGGTGTTCATGAACCTCGTGGAGTCCGACCGCGACATGCTCCGCGACATCATAAACAATCAGCTTATTCCTCTCATGGTCCTGCACGGGTTCCCGGTCAAAGGTCTGCGCTTTGAGTGGGACGATGCCGTGGATTATACGCCGGAACAGCAGGTGGCATACGAAACGATGATTGCCGACCGCTATGAGGTGGATTCGTCTTATTTCGCCGACAAATACGGTATGCCTGTGGGAGAGCGCCGAAACCCGGTGGCTTTGCCCGGGCCGGATGATGGCGATGGCAAGGATGATGACAAAGGCGACAAGGATGACTCCAGAAAGTCCGGGAAGAATTTTTTCGATTAGGCCCCTCTGACTATGAGGGGCTGCACCGACGCTATGCCCAATTGCTCGAGGGAATGCCGGAGCTTGAGACGCTGGCAGCTCCGTCCGATGACATACGCAAGCGACTGTCATCCCTGTTCACCGGCATGATGAAGTCACTTTTCAAGGAGAAGGGTGCCGAGTTCCGGGTAGAACTGGTGGCAGACCCGGCAGTGCAGGAGTTTGTCAGCACCCATGCTTCAGCGATGGACTCGGCTTTTGAGAAGGTGAGCATGACAGAAGGTATGCGCCGGCGCCTTACCCGATCCAATTACATTTTTTCGGGCATGAAGGCTTTCCACGAGCTGCACGAGGCGTTCCCGTCGCTGCTCGATGAAAACGGCAATAGAAAACCGTTTGAACAGTTTTTGAACGATGTTCAAAGCATTGACTCAACATATAACGCGAACTATCTCCGGGCCGAGTATAACTTCGTCAGTGCCTCGGCTGAGATGGCAGGACGATGGGAACAGTTCATGCGCGACGGCGACCGCTACAATCTCCAGTACCGTACCCAGCGCGATGACAAGGTGCGTCCGGAGCATGCCGCGCTCGACCGGGTGACGCTGCCGCCGTCTGATTCGTTCTGGGAGGAATTCTATCCGCCGAATGGCTGGAACTGCCGCTGCACAGTGGTCCAGGTACGCAAATCAAAGTATCCGGCCACTTCCCATGACGAGGCTATGCGTTTGGGCGACGAGGCTCTGCAGCGCGACACAAAGGGCATCTTCCGGTTCAACGCCGGCAAGGAAGGCAAGTCTGTCCCGGACTACAATCCTTACACAATCCGCAGATGCACTACCTGCCCCATAGCAAAAGGCGGTAAGAGCGGCAAACTCGCCGCATTCACGCCAGACAATGAGGTGTGTCAAGCCTGCGCCATATTCCATAAGTGCGCAGGGAATGCCGAAAAGTCTGCACGCGCCATTGAGCGCAAGCATTATATGCGCGAAATGGCTCCATTACTCCGTCGTCGTTGTGCCAAATCCATTGATGAAGGTTCGGATATTCAGGTAGGATTCTCCACTTATGGCAACAAACACTTGTTCTCTGACACGTTCGGGCGCTCAAGTGTGCTATCAAAAGACGATTTGAAAAATCTTGATACTCTTCTCGCGCAATCAACCTACGACGGGGAGTCAGCACTGACACACTCAAGGAGTGACGGCATTGAGCATTTCTATTATTTCAAGACAACATTAAGAGGTCAGGAGATAAGGCTCAATATAGCCAAACAAGTTGAAACCGACCCACATGGCCGAACCCGTGCATCTTACTTCCTCTACTCAGTCAATGACATATAAAAAAACACCGAAGGCGGATCTTAGGACTAAATTGCCAGCTTACCATTCCTTCAGTGCTTTGTGCAAAATTACAAACAATTTCTGACATACAAAAGTTTATGGAAAAAATTATCTCATTTCTCAAAAAATCCAACCGATACAAGCATCTCATCGGTGGTCTGATTGTCGGACTTCTCGCACTCGCCGTTTATCCGGCACTCTACTCAGCATGTGTCGCCGGGGCCTGTCTTGAGCTCAAGGACAGACTTCACGGTTGTCCCTGGGACTGGATTGACTTCCTGATGACTGTGTCCGGGGGTGGTCTCGCAGCACTGTTCTGGCTTATATTTTAACATAATTCCATCTGGAACGGCGAATTATGTGTAAATTTGCAGTCTGTAAGGCGGTGTCCCTCAATAGGCCGTGTGGTCTATCGCGGCAACAACAACGCGAATGCGAATGGCGGCGTGTCGTACGCGAATGCGAATAACGATGCATCGAATGCGAACACGAATGTCGGGTCGCGTCTGGACAACCAACCATCGGCGTACATCACCGGGAACGTGTTCCCTCAGAGGTGCCGAGAGGGGCAAGCCTCGGCAACAGCGCATTATGCGGAAAGCCGGAACATCAAGTGTTCGGGTAGGGTTTGGTAGGCGCAGGCTCGAAGAACCCGGACCCGGTGACCGGAAGGCTCAAGGAGCCTGAAACAAACTTTATTGACAACCTCCAGAAACACTCCATGCGTAGAGAAGGACATATCATCGAGGAAATTGTCGCCTATCCCAATATGGCGCAATCTTTCGACCAGGTTCTGCGCGGTACTGCCCGTAAACGCAGCCGTCAGGGCCGATACCTTCTCGCGCACAGGGAGGAGGTTATCGCCGAACTTTCACAGAAAATTGCCTCCGGCAACTATGAAATTGCCGAGGGCTACCGGGAGCGCACGATTATTGAAGGCGGCAAGGAACGACACATTCAGGTATTGACCATGAAAGACCGTATTGCGGTTCATGCCGTAATGTCGGTGGTGGACGAGCACCTGAAACGCCGCTTCATCAGAACGACCTCCGCAAGTATCAAGGGGCGCGGCATGCATGACCTTAAGTCTTATATCGAGCGTGACCTACATGAACACCCGGACGGGACCCGGTTCTGCTACAAGTTCGACATCTCCAAGTTCTATGAGAGTGTGAGCCAACAGTCGATTATCGACTGCGTCCGGCGCATTTTTAAGGATGAGAAGCTGATCCTAATACTTGAACGGTTCATCCGTATGATGCCGTCCGGGGTGAGTATAGGCTTGAGGAGTTCCCAGGGATTATGCAATCTGCTCCTGTCGGTTCATCTCGATCACATTCTTAAAGACAGTCTCGGAGTGCCGTTCTATTATCGCTATTGCGATGATGGTGCCGTTCTTGCCGGCACCAAGGATGAACTGTGGAGGATTCGTGGTATTGTGCATGATCTGGTTGAAAGCATCGGTCTGAAAATTAAAGACAACGAGAGGGTGTTCCCGGTTTCTGATGGCATTGACTTCCTGGGCTACGTCATCTACCCCGACCACGCGCTGCTGCGTAAGCGCATCAAAAAGAAGTTCGCCCGGAAAATGGGCGAAGTCAAGAGCCGGAAACGAAGAAGCGTCCTCGTCGCCTCGTTCTACGGGATGGCGAAGCACGCACAGTGTAATAACCTCTTTAACAAATTAACAGGCACAGAAATGAAATCATTCAAAGACCTAAACGTCGCTTACAAGCCTGATGACGGCAAGAAGCGATTCCCCGGTGCGGTGGTAAGCATCCGGGAACTGGTGAACCTTCCCATCGTAGTCCGCGACTTCGAGATGGGTGTCAAGACCTCGCAAGGTGAAGACCGCTGCGTGGTCGCCATCGAGCAGAACGGAGAGCAGAAGAAGTTCTTCACCAATTCGGAGGAGATGAAGAACATCCTCCAGCAAGTGAGTGAAATGCCGGATGGCTTCCCCTTCGAGACCACCATCAAGGCGGAGACATTCGGCAAGGGTAAAACAAAATACGTTTTCACTTAAAATCATGAAAAGAGTCCAAGGCAATCCCGATGTGGCACTCCTGGAGTGCACCAATCCTGTACGCAACAAATGGCGCATCCGCTGGGATGTGACCGCCGATGATTCCGGCGCCGCTTCCTACATGGAAGAGGAATTCAACCATAAACCTTCCGGGGAGGAAATCAAGTCGCTCATCAGCGGCTGGATCAACGCCCGCACCGACGAGCACATTCTGTCCGGCTTCCGTTACAACGGCAAGACTGTTTGGCTGTCCACCGAGAACCAGTTCAACTACAAGGCCGCTTACGACCTTGCGGTTCAGACTGCCGGTGCCTCGCTGCCGGTGACATTCAAACTCGGCGAAGATGACAGTCCGGAATATGTGACATTTGAGGAACTGACTGCATTATCGTCGTTCTATACCGGGGCGATGAAGTTCATTCAGGACACATTGGCACAGGGTTGGAAGGCGAAGGATTCGATTGACCTGGCACTCTACTCCGCAGACTGATCCCGCTGCCCTTCGGGGGAGGGCATAAAAAATGCCCCCGGCCTGTTAAATAGTCGTCTCACTTACTCTTTAACAATAACACGGATTCTCCGGCCGCCGGGGGCATTATGCCTTTCCCGGCCGGGGAATCCGTGTTATATGAATAAGTGAGACACTGCAAAATTACAAAAATTTCGGAACATGACCATATTTGAAATACTGAAATTCAACCGGGAATTGCTTGACAGGCTGAGAAAATCCGGCATTCGTCTCGAGGATGCCGACTATATCGACCTTTTCGTTGACTTCAACAAAATGGTCGCCGACGGCTGCAAGGTCACTTATACCGTGGCTCATCTTGCCTCCCGATTCAATATAAGCGAACGGAAAGTGTATTCGCTTGTCAAGCATTTTCAAAGCGACTGCAATCCCGGTGCAGTGTAATCCCGTGTCGCCATAGTGTGCGGCACATCGCCGGGAGCTATCTTTGCGGTGTCAAAAACACCACTCTATGGCAACAAACAAATACCACCAGATACTCCGGCGGATTCTTGACTCCGGCAAACGCCAGTCAAACCGCAAAGGCAATATCGCCTATCTCATCAACGAGCAGCTCTCGCTTACCCCGGCCGACCTGCTCGATATTTTCGAGGGGCATGGCATAGCCCGCAAAAAGCTCCGTTCCGAACTGAAGCTCTTCATGAGCGGCGAACGCTCGGTGGAGAAGTACCGTGAAGCCGGTATAAATTGGTGGGACTACTGCGGCTCCATCCTCGTCAACAGTTATCCGACATATTTTGAGAAGTTGCCGCCCCTTCTCGCCAGGATCAATTCCGAGCGCCGCAGCTCCAAGAACTATGTCCTGTTCCTCGGCGCCACCGACGCGGAGAGCAATCAGGCACCGTGCCTGTCGCTCGTGCAGTTCCAGATTGAGGATTCGGAACTCGTTATAACGGCCTACCAACGCAGTTCGGACGCCAATCTCGGCTTGCCGGCTGACATATACCATCTCTACCTCATGGCCCGGCACATTGACTTCCCGCTCAAGTCAATCACTCTGTTCCTGGGGAATGTCCACATATACGAAAACAACCTTGACAGCACACGCCGCCTCCTGGCCGGCGAGGACGCTGTAAAATTCGAGCTGAACGTATGAGCAAGTTATATCTTTCGGCTCCGCTGCCTTTTGTCGGGCAGAAGAGGATGTTCGCCAAACAGTTCATCGAGGTAATCAAACAATATCCGGCCGACACTGTTTTCGTCGACCTTTTCGGAGGCTCCGGGCTACTGTCACATATCACAAAGCACTTCCATCCGGAGTCGCGTGTCATTTACAATGACTTTGACAATTACCGGCTGCGCATCAACAATATTCCGCGCACCAACAGTCTGCTTGAGTCAATCCGGCCCATCGCCTCGCAGTTCGACCGCCACAAGCCGATAACCGGCGTTGCCCGGGAGCAGATTTTTTCGCTGCTTGAGCAGGAGGAAAAAGAAACCGGCTTCCTTGACTTCATCACCCTGTCATCGTCGCTGATGTTCTCTATGAAATACAAGATGAGCATCGAGGGCATGCGCGGCGAAACGCTATACAACAATGTCCGTAAAAATGGGTATGAGCCTTGCCCGGGCTATCTTGCCGGACTGGAGATTGTTTCATGCGACTACCGTGAGCTCTTCGAGCAATACAAGGATACGCCCGGCGTTGTGTTCCTTGTCGACCCGCCTTACCTATCCACTGATGTCGGCACATACCGAATGTACTGGCGCCTCGCCGACTATCTCGATGTCTTGTCGGTGCTACCCGGTCATAATTTTATATATTTTACTTCCGAGAAATCATGCATCATCGAACTGTGCGAGTGGATGGGGCGCCACCCATCGCTCGGGGACCCGTTCGCCCGTTGCCAAAGGAGGGAGTTTAACGCGACGATGAACTACAATGCCAGTTACAAGGACATCATGCTGTTCACGATACCCGACCTCCCTCCCGACAACGCCGCATAAGGCCGTTTTCTCGCCCATATATCGCAAGAGAGCCGTCACCCGATAAAGGTAACGGCTCTCGCTCTTTCGGCGCGACACGGCGCGTTTATGGGGCTTTATTTCAATTGCCGAAATGCGACGCAGGTGTAGGTTTCGATATTTTCCACTATATCCTCGTGGTTATGGTTGGTGGAGCTGCTGTCGATGTCAAATTCCTCGAAGGTATCGCCGGAAAGTCCTGCGACAAGCTCGTGAATCTTGTCAAGCAACCGGAATTGCCCGGCGTCGGTGTCGGCTCCGGTCCAGTCGGTGACCACATGGAGGTTTATCAACGGCTGTGCTCGGTATGCGACCCCGGTTACCAACGTAGTCCATTTGAACGGCACAAACTCGATGAACACAGCCGGGCGGTCCCACGGAACTTCCTGATCGAGGAATTCCACGTTGTGGTTCCATAGGTCGATGTGCTTGATGGCCCGGGGATACAGTTCGTCATCCATATCCGCGTCGTCGGGTCTTTCATAATACTCTCCGGCGCCATTGATGCACAGCGACTCAAGACGGGTCTTCAGCTTGCGATATAATTCTTCTCTCATTTGAGTTGATGTTTAGCATCGAAATACAGTTTTGTGATTTTTGAGTTACCACCTATGCGAAAAACGCTCTTTACCATTGTATCGGATATATCCTTTCTCCAATAATCGGATAGGGCTTCACGGGATATGGCATTGGCAAAATCCCATAAGACCTCCTCATTATGTTTCTTGCGGGAAACTACCCTGTCCCGCATCCAGTTCTTCCATTCCTTGAATGACGTCGGAATTTTTAGTGTTATGGTTTTCATTTGATATTGAAGTCTATGTTGTTAACGTATTCTGTAAGGTTCTCTTCGATGATCTGACGGACGGCAGCCTCCACTTCCGGAGAAGTTCCGAGGAATTTACGCTGCGGTATCCGGATCTTGCTCCCGACCCTCATGAGCGCCATCGCTTTCCAGAAGTCTGCTTCGTCACTGAGTTGCAGGGTCCTTTTGTCATTGCGTCTTGAACCGTCTTTTTTGCGGCCGAAGGAGCCGGTGGCGGAATAATATTTATACCAGAAAAAGCGTTTCATTTTAGCCGTGACGACTATTTCTCCGCCTTCGTTGTGGATGGCTGCTGCCGGATGGTCGGTCAGAAAGACTATGCTGCTGTCCCTGATTTCGCTCCGGATACTCCGGCGCAAGCCTCCGCTATCGACAAGGATATGTCCTCCCGGGCGCGTGGGACTCTTACGACGCGCCCATGCTTGAGAGAAAAAACCTTGACGCTCGAAATTCTGGTCGAATTCATCGCCAAGCTCCACCTGTATGTCCCGGAGTATGCGCCCGAATATTTCCCGGATCTGCGCGTCAATGTCTGTCATTTCTCTTGCTTCTTTGAAGGTTCTTCAGGCAATAAATCAAACAGGCTCGGCATGTCGGACGCCACGACCGGGGTTTCAAGCCCTGCCGTGGCGTTCATCATGTTGTAAAAGGTGCGTTCGCTTATGGCATAAACCGGATATATGTATCTGCGCCATATTTCCCGGTTACTCAACCCGCTCCTGGCGTGTTCATCGTATATCCGGTTTATGTCTGCGACGCGCTTTTTGTAGGACATGCCGCGCTTGTTTGCCATTGTCTTTTACATGATTTTTAAAGGTCCTTTGGGTTTCGGTCTGTAAGGTCTGATATCAAGTGTCATCTCGCAGCTCACAGTCACCCTGCCGCTGCCCTCGCATTGGGGGCAACGATAGGGATGTCGTTCAGGAGCCTCTGCCGCCAGGATTCCCGTGCCCTTGCACATCCGGCAAAGGGCGACCTTGGGTGGTCTGGTGATTGCCTTCTTCATGACTCTGCGGATTAGTCCACATCGGTCATGCCGAGAGGGATGTAACACCATGCGCCTTTGTCGTTCTTGTACTGGGCGCGGATGAATTTCTTTGAAATGGTGGGCTGGTAGGCCTCCTCGATGATTTTCACGCCCTCGAGAAACTGTTCGTTGCCGCTGTCCTCGGCCATCTTGCGGAGCTGAAGCACCCGGCTGGCCTTGATGTTGCCCTGTCCATCGCGGCTCAACAGGCGCAGCACGGCGTTTACGAGAGCTTTAGTGGCATCGTCTTTGGCCAGGCTCTCGATGTACCCCTTTACCATCGCTATGCCGTCCTCTACGGTGTCACGGTAACCGTCTATGGTGTTCACGCCGAGGATGACGCGCAGGGAGCTGTCGGAGTTGGTGAATGTGTGGCTGTTCTGGTCATCGCGGGCCACGCCGGTTATCTCGGTCTTCATCTTGAGGATAGCCTCGAAGTTGCCGAAGATGGTTTCCTTGACCAGTTTGATCTGTTCGCTCAGCTCGCGGAGCTGCGGGATGGTGGTGGCGATTTCGTCATCGACCATGCTTGCATAGTCCTGGCGCATCTGCTTGCGCTCCTGTTCACGGCGCTTTTTCTCTTTCTCGGCCTTGAAAGCCTCGAATTCCTGACGCTCTTCAGCCGTCATTTCTACTTGTTCTTTTTCACTCATATCAATTATTTTTAATTGGTTGGTTTTCTGTTTCGTTGTAGGGCACTTCCTGAATGTCGTACCATTCGATGTCGGGTTCCTCAAGTCCGAAGAACTTGATCACGCCTTGTCGGTCAAGGTAGCCTATGTGCTCCGGCGTGCAGATGTGCCCTGTAGTCCTTTCCTTGAGCCGTATTTTCCAATGTCTCTTTTTCATATCAGTTGTAACTTGTCATGCCGGGGGCGGCAAGGTTTATGAGATATGTTATACGTTGCTGAGGTGTTTCCGAGGCTTGTGTCGGTTCTGACTTCTTGCGCTGCCATCCCTTGCGCTTTATGGAGCGAAGTTTGGTAGCGAATTCCATCAATTCCTCGATCGAGAGCTGCCCGAAGGCTTTCCCGGAGATTCGGGGGTGGCGGCAGAAGTCATTTATCTGCGCCCAATCCGTAGTATCAACCTCAAGTTCCTGCATCAGCTTGAGAGCGATGCTCCGGCGACGCTTGAGTTCGTCTCTCGTTCCGTTCATACCCTCGATGGCGATGCAGAGGTCGGTATATTCCTTCCGGGTCATCTCCTTTAGGGAATCGGTGCGCCCGGCTGTGTACTGCAACACAAACTGACGCTTTGCCTCGTCCGGCTCGCCATGAATGGTGAGTTTGTGAAAGGCGGAGTAGAACCGCCCAAAATTAGTTACCTGTTGTTTCATGTCATTTGCATGTTCTTCGGGCCTGTTCAACAATCACGCTGCCCTGATATTTCTCAAGCCACATTATAGCCTCGTCAATCTTGGTTCTGACCATGGCTGTATCTCTTGTTGTTTCAATCTCGCTCATTATGTCAAGGTTCCGGATTGCAGTATCAAGCGACCTCTTGACATTGTTGCTGAATTCTACGAGTTCCTGCAATTGAGCCAATGTTTTTTCTTTTGCCATAATTACATCATTTTATATTGGGTTTCCAGTCTATCGTCACCATTGCGACTACTTCGCCAGTCCCTTCACAGTCCGGGCATGGGGTAGTTTCGGGTTCTCGTTCGCCGGAATAAAACCAGCCTTTGCCACCACAGTACGGACACACCATCGGAGGAATCATAAATGCCTCTTTGCGGATGCGACCGTCCGGCTTTACATCTATCGTTATCTTTTTCTCGCTCATAATGGTTTCACTCCGAAAATTAGTTCTACATCCTGCCCGGCAAAGTCCTGGAACCATTTGCAGATGGCATATATTTGATTGTGCAGCCGTTCCTCGTCATGTATGTCCAGTTCTGCTATAATCTCTTCAGGTCTCTTGCGACGGATGAAGATTCGTTTATACACTTCCCTGCCGTTGACAATCGCCGAGGAGGACGCTTTATCGCCGGTGTAGCCTAAGCCTTCTGCTTCGACGTCTATTCTCTCTCCGGCAGCGAGATTATATTCTCGCCCTGTAACTGGGCCTATGTATGTTTCTTTGCTCATATCAATCCAAATTGTTACTGGTTTTTAGTATGCCTTCCTTCCATATCACATAATGCGCTCCGGCTTCAGGTATGAAGCGCCCCTGGCAGTACGCCCGGTATCCGATGCATCTCACTTTCACGCCGGCATCGTATTTCACGCGCCCGGCCGGTTTGCCCATCGGCTGACCTTTGTACTCCCAGCTGATATAGATGAAAGTCTTCCTCGGGAAGGTGCGCCGCAGCAGCTCGGTGTCCTCATAAGTCCATTTGCTGCTTTGGAAGCTGTCGATGATGACGAATTTCGGGCTTTTCCTGTTCTTAAGCCGGGTTATCAGTTCTTCCACGGTGTCACTGGTCACTATCCGGAACCGTCCCTGCACCTCGTTCATGTGAAACCGCTTAAGGCGCTGCTGGAATGACTGACTCACTCCTTCCTCATAGCTGAGGTATAGGACGGTGCCGTAGTTGGTAAGTTCTTTGGCGAGCTGCATCACAAAACTGCTCTTGCCGCTTCCGCTCGGGCCGTGGATCAGCCATGTTTCGTTTGTCGATGGATAACCGAAAGCACAAGCCCACTCACCGCCCCAGGGCAGTGTGGTGTAGGTTTTCTGAAGGACCTCCTTCGGACTATATGCTCGTTTGGCCATGGTTATTTAGTCATTCTTGTTTTGCGTCCTGCCGTTTCATAACACCACCCGAGCATTCTGTTGAATGGGAGCGCGATGCCATGTATGGTTCCGAAAACGCCGAAATCTCCGGCATCATCAACTTCCCCATCGGAATAACCTGTGTAGACTTTAAAATTATTCATTACGAACATCGCCTTGCGGTTTTTGTCTATCTTACAGAATTCCTCCGGGGTCTTCAACACTCGCCGGCGGCCGCCTTCGAAGGTGACTGTTATCTTACTTTGAATACTCATTGTCTTTTCAGTTTTTCGATTTCGGTATAAACCCTGCGCAGACCGCCGCCGCTTCTGCGGGCAATCTCACCGGCGTCGATGCCTTCCGGCGCATTGAGCTTGGCCACGATTCGGGCCTGTTCAATGAGGAACTTGGCGCGCTCCTTGCCGTCATCCGGCGTCACTTTGCTGTAGCGGTCACCGTAGCGACTGAGCATCTCTGTGTATCCGACCTTACGGCACTCAATGGAGCGGTTGATTTTCTCCTTGAGTCCGTCGGCTCCCATCATATACCATGCGCAGCACCGCTCGGTGGCGTTCCAGAGTGCCTTGAGTTCGAGGAAGGCTTCGTACTGAAGGTCGCCGGCCTCGTCCAAAATAATGATTGGATTCTCAATCGAGCGCAAGTAGTACACGAGGTCATCGTAAACATCCGAATAGCGGCCTTTGCTGTCCACTCCGAATTCGGCTGCTATCTTTCGCACGAGCTTGAGCTTGGTCTTGACCTGTGAGCAATCGATGTAGACGGCGTTTGGATGTGTCTTGACATAGTGCCGGGCGGTAAATGTCTTGCCGATATTAGGCAAATCACACATAATCGCACTGATCCCGCTCGACTGACAGGCCTCGAGCTGTACCGTGATGAACATGAAAGTCGGAGTCTTGGCTACCTTCCATTCGATTTCTCCCCGGAGGCTGACTCCGAGCTTACGGGCGATGCTTATCCAGTTTGCATCGCTCAGAACCCGGTCGGTCTGACCGTTCTTCACCGCGCTGTAAACCGAGGTGGTTATACCCAAAGAGGCTGCGTGTTTCGCGTCGCTCGGATAGTTGGCGCGGTTCGCCTTGATCGCGGCGAGGATTTTGTTTTTGATGTCTGTTGTAATCATATTCTAACAGTGTTATAATTCCGTTTTATAGTTTCCGCATGGCCATCGTGATGTAGTCTTCACTGAGGCCGTATTCTTGCGTTTCTCGCGTTTCCTGGTCCGGGACGATAACTTCCTCCACCTCGTCTGCTTGAGGCCGTGTGTCGCGCTCTGATACGCCCACGCGCCCGATGGCTCGATCCTTGATGTATTTCTCGAAGTGGCTGATCTTCTTGCGCTGCTCGGTGAATACCCGCTTGTCTTTTTCGGTCTGCTCGGCTCTGGCGGTGTTGAAGGTTCCCACGTTCTCAAGGCGGTCGATATACATATCGCCTTGATAGATGAACATATCGGTGATCTTGCCTTCCCCATCGGTGAGATAGTAAGCCTCGACCTTGTAGTCATTGGGGGCAAGCAGCTCTATGGCCTCGGTCTTGCTCAACCACCAGTCTTCGCCGGCGACCCGGCAGTAAGAGTTGCGCCGGATGGTTGTTTTCACTTTTTCACCGACATGGCGGGCTATGGTTGCTTTGTCAAGGGGTCGGAGTTCCGGGTTGATGTTGGCTACAAGAACGTCCCACCGACTCATGCCCTTGTACTTTTTCTGGTTGGGGTGCGGGGCGTTATTATATTCCATGATGTCGCGCATGTCATCCGCAATCAGCTCGTCCCAGGTGTAGTATTCTTTCTCGACATAGGTGTCGTTGAATTCGTCGAATACCTTGATGCTTTCGGTCCGGTACTGTCTGCGCTTGGCATAAAATCGACCTATGCCGATATGGTTCCTGTGTTCCACGGTCTTCTTTTTTACACCGTTGGCGCTCTCGGCATATTTCTCCTTTGAGTTCATGGGGGCGCAGAACCTCACATAGGGGAACATGACCCCGGCACGGAGGAAGGAGTCGCGCCACTGGCTCATAAGGTGGTTCTCGACCTCTACCTCGGCGGGGCAGCCCCAGCCCTGCCTGTCAAGCAGTCTGAACATATCACGGAACATCTCAACCACAAGGTCTATATTCTTGGTGCGGTTGTAGGCGCGTCCTATACAGCAGCCGCTTGTGACATCGTAGGCGTAATAAGCCTTTGGACGCAATTTGGTGTCCTTGAGTTTGCGCGGGAGGTCGCGGTCATCAAACGATACTTTCGACAGGGAGAATTCTCCATGGTGCCGGTGTACGTGTGGTGCTACCTCATGACTGAATGCCGTATAACTCATCAGGGCATTGTCAATAAGCACCTTGTTTTTGGGCTTGTTGAGGTAATTGGCGATGGTGGATTCACTCAGCACCAGTGGCTCTCCGTTTTTGTCGGTGAAGTCATCGGGGTTGAAAAGTTCCCCGGTCTGCGGATCGTAGACATCGAGTTCACCGGTGACAAAGGCGTTGTAAAGTTCGAGGACATCGGTGTTCCACGGCTTGTTGGGAAGGACAGCGATACCGAGTATCAATCGCTCGGTCTTGTAGTCGACCTTCCGAGCGCACTGGTTACCGAACTTGCCGCTGATAAGACTGGGGTAGCCGTTGGCCTTGTAGTCGTTGACCTTCTTGCGGAACCGCAGGGTCGATGACGGCAGGGTGTGGCCGAACTGCTCTCTGAGGCTTTCTATTGCCCGGGCCATCTTGTCCCACCGGTAACTCTCGCCCATCAGTCTTTTGGCTGTGGCGGCCCGCTCGTAAAGGCGAATGCAGGTGTTGAGCACCGAGGCGTTGATTGCATATACCCGCGCTTTCTCGGCTGTGGCCTTGTCGCTCGGGTATTTCGCGGACCAGTTGGTGAAAAATGTGACTGCAGCTTGATCCAGTTGGTAGTTTTCCCGGAACCATCCGGCTACAAGCACCTCGTCGCCGTTGCCGAGAACCTCCTCGGCTTTTGCCCGGTATTTGTCGGGGAGCGATTCAAGAACTATCAGGGCATAATTCCCGGCACCCTTACCCTGTCGAGCAATTTCAAAACGGCCACGGCGTGCCATCTGCTTGTAGTTAGGCTCGGACATAATACCGTTCCCTACAAGCTCGTGCATCGATACGCATAATCTTCCGCCGTAGTATTCCATTCTCTTGCCCTTCCTTTAGAGTGCCTCTGCCATTCGCTTTATTTCGCCGATCTGACTCAGCATGACATGGTCGTATCTTGCCACCACATCACCTTTGGGACCGTAGACCGTGCCTTCGCCGGTCTGCTTGTCAAGGTAGATTTCTGCCCGGTTAGGATAAACCGCACGCCAGCAGCTGTCAGAGTCAAAGAAGAATTCACCTTCCTTGCAGATGTAGTAGGTGCAGCCTCCGTGATGCTTGACGGCGGCAAACCGTATCTTCCTGGCAAGGTCGTTGTCGGTGCGGAAGGCGAGGGCATTCTTGACGCAGCGTTCGCAGATAGCCTTGCCCTTTACCTTGAAGGTGCGCTGCAGGGCCTTGATGCCTTCCTTGTTTACTGAGATGTACTTGTTCATTTTCTCACTTATTTTGTATTGATATTTTTATTAACTTTATGGCCGAATTCCATTCAGAACGTCATCACTTGAGTGGTGGTGTTCATGTGACCGGCTATCATAATTCCTAAAAATTTTCTCAGACATGAGCCTTGAAAATTATCTTCTATCAGAGAGTAGACCCGCCCAAGAGATACGCTGGGACTTCCGTCCCGAAGAGGTGTCACAACTCTATAATCTCTTACGAGTGCGCGGATTCGACGGATACCTCGCTTTCGTGAGGGATAATCTGAAAGACATCCTGCGATATATGTCGCTATCGCCTTCTCAACGTGCGCAAAAGAAGTGGATAAACCATCCTGACGGGCTTCTTCTTCGCTGCGCAGCACTTCAAATATCCGAGATAACACTTCGATTCCTCGAAGGCATCTCTGGCATAGCCATGATTGTCGACGGTGGCTCTTATCGAAAGTTTCACTCAATTGTCGCAGACACGCTTGTACCGATGCTGCTGAATCCTGACTTGTTCCGGGTGCTTCCGTTTGATGACACGCAGAAGAACCCTTTCTGACTGCCGGTCGCTTTTCGGCAAAGTTGAGTCTCTCTGCTACCTTCACTTGCGATTCCGTAGTGAATCTGATGAGAGGCTGCCCGGTCTTACCGATGTAGTCATACGGATTCAACTTGTTGCCGACTGCATCCCTTAGCTGCAGACGCCCGGTTAAAAACTGCTCGAACCCTTCCTGTATGTTCGTCTCAAAAGGCAACGCCATTTCCAAGGCTAAGATTAGTGTCTGAAACTTTCTGTCCATAGTCTCACTTTTTATTTAGTTGGTGATTGATTTTCTGTATCGCCTCCTGCAGGGCAAAATGTCCGGCAACGAGCGCCGAGTACTGCTTCGACTGGTCGGACTCGTAGTCGTCGTGCGTCATCTCGTACATGTCGAGCGCCACTCCGGTGTCGGTCACATTCCGTTGAAGTGTCTGGAGTAGCTCCTTGATGCTTTTCTCCACGATATGTTCTGCGTAGGCTTTCATATTTGTTGAAATTAGTGGGAGGAAGGGGAGTCGAACCCCTCTGCCGCTCATCGGCGGCTACAGGTCGCGAAGGCCTGGCATCCGGCCCTCCCAAGTGCCGCCGGCCTTGCAATACCGGCGGCGGTGGAAAATTTGATTGCGATTATTATCTCGCTTTTCGCGGCTCTCTTGCCGCAGGATCGCCCTCCCTTGGGTCTAACCCTGTGCTTTTGTTTCGTTGTTTCTTTGATTTTGCAGCCTGTTTTTGCAAATGTCTCCGAGAATATCCATAAACTCCACGAGTTGACCATGCAAACTTGACATTTCGTAATATGCTGTCTCGTCATTGGATTGGTCTATGAAGTCTCCATCATCGTCAACCATAGCTACCATCGTCTCTCTGATTGCCGCATCAAGGCTAATTGACATTGACATCACTCTGCGGAGTTTTTTGTTGATTTTCTTAGTCTCATTCATCGCTGTTTATTTTACTTCGTTAATAATCGGTCTTACTGAGCAGCCGTGGGCATAAACCAGGCGGTCTTTCAACTTCTCCACATAGAAGTCCGGGGCGGTGAACGTGATGCCGTTCTCTTCATCGTAGTGGAATGACACGCCGTCCATCATCAGCACGAAGGCCACCTTGTGCTTGACGCTCTGCGTCTGCCACTCTTTTATTTCGTCTGTCTCACTCATGTCTTATATTTCTTTAATTGTTAAAATTTGTCTACCTCGCGGCTTTTTTGTATCTTTGGCCGCTCGTTCCAACTGGAACACGCTGCAAAGATACAGAATTTCTGTAATATCACAAAATAAAATTCAGAAAAAATGAACTCGCCAAACGATTTTTTATCCAAAGATGAGATAAACCATCGCTTCATTGCTGCAATCCATACCCTAATAAACAAAGGCATAGTGTCTAATAAGGCCACTATTGCAGATGCTTTGGGTGTAAAACCCGCTAAGTTTTCAGAAATTCTGAATGGAAGAATGAAGGCTGGTGCAGATATGCTCGCTATTCTATGTAATTTCTACGAGATTTCCCCCGACTGGCTTCTTATGAGTCGAGGTTCATTATTCAGGACTTCTGAATATCCTCCAATTATCATTATTGATGATTTTAATAATGAAAATCCTCGGCAGTCAGCCCCAGAAACTGCATCTACCCAATCACCTTTAGTATCATCTAAGCCTTCTGAAAAAGGGGAGACTGCTGAAATACTCTTAAATATTTTGAAAGACAAGGATTCCACTATTGGGAATCTTCGAGAGGAAATTGGACGGTTAAAAGCTCGCATTGAAGAACTGGAGAGAGAGAGGCCGGTGCCTATCACCCCCAAATATGTCCATTCTACCTCGAAGGAGACTGTGGAAACCTAAGACCATTGTCCCGGCAGGAACTGCAGCAGTTGCTTGGCACACTGTGCCACCTGAATTGACCCCTCGAGGCATCTTGGGGGCCTCCGTGTCGCCACCCTGTCGCCCCATTTTATGGGTACCCCTCCCCAAAAAGGACGTTATTGCCGAGAATGGTGCTGATTTATGGGGATTTAGCCCCAGCGGATTGGAAACATAGGGGACATTTGCTTCACATTCAAAAGGCGGTTTTTCATTCTCAAACTCAAATTTGTGGCATTTTCCTACCTCAGCTATTTGCGCCACCGTCACCGAAATTTGTCACCCTAAGTTGAGGGAGGTGTATCCCTAAAGTGTATCCCTAACTGTATACCTAACTCAAAATTTCGGCGGTTTCGGGCACAAAAATAGGGTATGGCCGACCGGTTGCCGGATATACCCTTGAAATGCCGTTATATTTGCCTTATAAGGCCGTTTAAACATCATCCTTACTCACTTGCCCACGGGAGCCTCTGATGAGCGTAGATTGCTTGATTATAGCGCATTTAGTGACTACCGTGCCGTTGCCTGAAAGCCCGGCATGCTGCAGATAACCTTTAGTCGCACCGACTTGATCAGCCGTCAGGACCGTATAAACAGCCGCGATACTGGCGAAATACCAGTCCCGGCGCTTAGTGCCGTCAATCGGGCGCGTGAGATGCACATGTATAACCTTTGCCATATTCCTTTGATTTATCGGTGCAAATATACCAAATAATAACTATATGGAATAATCTTGAGATAATTATTTTTCACAAGGCACCATAAAAAAGCGGACACAAACCGCATCCACTCCCCTACTCTCGCCGCCGATGAACGACCACCATGCCCACGTAGCCCCCATGTAAGCCCGGTGTAAAGCCGGCGCAAATCCCAAGCCTCAGAACCGATCCCAAACGTAAACCAAACGTAAGCCCATGTAAACTTTTATAACGCTTCGTTTTATCCGGCCACCGCTCCCCTACCCCACCTAACACTTTGAAACCAAACAACTTGCACCGTATCGAGCATCAATCGTCACCAAACGCTTCGTTATGTGCCCCTCACTGACACTAATGGATATAACGGCTACCATTATATCAACACTATGGGCAATTTTAATAATAGCTCTGACAATAATGAATATGGAAAAAAGGAAGGCGATTATATAAAGTTCGACAGAAATAGTCTTGTCACCACATGGGATAAAGGCGGATTTTATTACGCCAATTATTTGACAATCAAGCTGCCGCATGTGGATGACGATGCTGTCGATGGCGTTGAAAGCGATGCTGACGCGTCGGCTCCGGTGCAGTGGTATAATCTGCAGGGCGTGCGAGTCGACATTGACAATGTGCCCTCGGGTGTATATATCCGGCGTCAGGGTAACGCTGCTTCAAAGGTTGCCGTGCGCAGATAAATCTCTGTTTCTCCCATTCTAATCAATATCGGCAGGGTGCACCGGAATTTACGATGCACCCTGCTGTTATATCCGGCGTCAGGAAAGCCGCCGCCCCACACCTCTATGGCTTCTGTTGTGATCGGCGGTTGGAAAACCGCCGGTCCATAGTTTCCACAGATTCTGCTGATACCGGCGGTTGGAAAACCGCCGCTCCATAGGGGGAATGAAGTGTTAATTTAAGAGAAAAAAGAAAATAATTTGCGAAATGTTTGGTAGTGTGCGTAATTTGTTGTAATTTCGCCACCGTTTAGGTGCTTTTGATGGCATTTTGATAAATTTACACTATCTCATAAATCAGATGAAAGCAAAAGAATTTATGGCCGGTCTGGCCCAGCGTTTCCCTAACGAGCCTGAATATCTGCAGGCCGTGGAGGAGGTTGTAAACTCCATTGAGGATGTCTACAACCAGTATCCCGTGTTTGAACGTCAGAATCTTATCGAGCGTCTTTGCGTGCCCGACCGTGTCATCGAGTTCCGTGTCACCTGGACCGACGACAATGGCCGCGTGCACACCAACATGGGCTACCGCATCCAGCACAACAATGCCATCGGCCCGTACAAGGGTGGTATCCGTTTCCACTCTTCGGTCAACCTCTCCATCCTCAAGTTCCTGGCTTTCGAGCAGACTTTCAAAAACTCTCTGACCACTCTCTCGATGGGTGGCGCCAAGGGCGGTTCCGACTTCTCGCCCCGCGGCAAGAGCGACATGGAAGTGATGCGTTTCTGCCAGGCTTTCATCACTGAACTCTACCGCAACATCGGTCCCAACACCGATGTTCCCGCCGGCGACATAGGCGTAGGCGGCCGCGAAGTAGGCTACATGTTCGGCTGGTACAAGAAGATGACCCGCGAATTCACCGGCACATTCACCGGCAAGGGTCTCGACTTCGGCGGCTCGCTGATGCGTCCCGAAGCTACCGGTTTCGGCAACGTCTACTTCCTGCTCAACATGCTCGCTACCAAGGGTATCGACATCAAGGGCAAGCGCGTGGCCATCTCAGGCTCGGGCAACGTGGCCCTCTACACCGCCAAGAAACTTCTGCAGCTGGGCGCTGTGCCCGTGTCGATGAGCGACTCCGACGGCTCGATCTACATCCCAGACGGCATGACCCAGGAGCAGTTTGACCAGATTTTCGAACTCAAAATGGCCATGCGCGGCCGCATCAGCGAATTCGCAGCCGAGAACCCCGGCGTGCAGTACTTCCCCGGCGAACGTCCCTGGAAGCATGTGAAATGCGACATCGCCATGCCCTCCGCCACCCAGAACGAACTCGACGGCGACGATGCCCGCGCACTGCTCGCCCAGGGCGTGATTGCCGTGAGCGAAGGCGCCAACATGCCATCCACCCGTGAGGCCGTTCACGAGTTTATCAAGGCCCGCATCCTCTATGCTCCCGGCAAGGCTGCCAACGCAGGCGGTGTGTCGGTATCGGGTCTCGAAATGGCTCAGAACGCACAGATGCTCCCCTGGAGCGCCGAAGAGGTCGACCTCAAGCTCCAGGACATCATGAAGAAGATCCACGAGCAGTGCGTGGCTTTCGGCCGCGAGGACGACAACTACACCAACTATGTCAACGGCGCCAACATCGCAGGCTTCATGAAAGTGGCCCGCGCGATGACTGCCGAGGGCATCTCCTGATCACGACAAGTTTTTCTCATCGCCTGACCAAAGGTCAGAAGCAATATCAAACGGGAGCGGCGGCGCTATGTCAGCCTCGCCGCTCTTACAAACAATGTGATTCACTCTAAATCGGGGTGCTGTGCGCGATTGCATGGCACCCCGATGCTATTAGGGGCTTATAAAGAACTGAAATCTATATCGGGGATAACCACATGCGCCAGTCTGTCATATATCAGGAAGCCCATATACAGCGGAACTGTGAGTATTTCTCCCTCTCGTCCTACATTATATTTGCCTAACTTTATCGTGCTGTTTACATGATATTTGTCTTTGTTCTTAAGAACTGTAGACAGGCTTTTGGCTTTACCTTTTGTAGCTTTGACTTCAACGATGGTGCATTCGCCTCTGAACCTGACTAAAAAATCCAGTTCAAGACCGCTCTCTTTTTGAAAGTAGTAAAGTTTTTGATTTGATTTACACAGAAAATCCGCCATAAGGTTCTCGAAGATGGCTCCTTTATATCCGAGAAGATTTCCTTTAAGTATGTCGGCTTGTGTGCCATAATCAAGCATGGCTATAAGAAGCCCGATATCTGTAGTGTAAAGCTTGAAACAGTCGTCGATGGCATTACCCTCCAACGGCAGCTCTGTGATTTGTGTGTTATAGCATTTACGGACAATCCCGGCATCTTCCAGCCATTGTATACTTCCGGCGTATTGGGATGCCCTGCCGCCTTTCTTTATCACCGAATACTGAAATTTCTTGTTCTCCTTGGCTAATTGTCGGGGAATTGATTCAAAACATTCGCGTATACGTGACTTGTCTTCATTACTCGCATATTTAACCATATCTTCTTCATATCCGGCAATGAGATTGCGCTGCACACCATATATCAGCTCAATATTCTTTGTTTTAAGAAAGCAATTCACCGCTTCGGGCAATCCACCTACAATGACATATCGATACAAAAGTTCCATCATTGCCTGATGAATTCCTTCAGGTACTGCTATTTCTTTTTCAAAGCATGATTTTACAGTATCAATCACTGCGTCATTGATACCGTTGGCCCATAAAAATTCCTCAAAGTCCAACGGATACATGTCAATTATGGTTTCATATCCGACAGGTATTGAGTCAGGCCGGTCAGCTTTTTCAACGTTTTTATAGCCGTAGCCATGTACTCCAAGCAGCGACCCGGTGGCGATAATGTCGAAACGACCGTCGAGGTGGAAAGATTTCAAGGCTGTCCTTGCTTCTCTACATTCCTGAATCTCGTCAAGGATAATGCAGGTTTTCCCTTCAATGAAACGACTTCCCGGAATCAGAGCTGAAAGGTTCAGAATAATAGTATCGACATCAAGATTGCCGGAAAAAGCGGATTTTTTTTCGGGGTCAAGAATGAAGTTCATATATACTACGCTCCCGTAGTTCTCTCTGGCGAACTTTTGAACTATAAAAGTTTTTCCGCATTGGCGAATCCCTTTAATAACCAGTGGTTTCCTGTCTTTCAATATTTTCCACTCCAATAATTGAGTCTCTATTTTTCTTTTGAGCATGGCAGGGCATTATTATATTTTTGAATACAAAGATACACTTTTCCAAGGGAAAAAACAAGAATTAATACACTTTTCCAAGGGAATATTCTGGTTTTGGCACACTTTTCCAAGGGAATAATCGGTGAATTGGTACACTTTTCCAAGGGAATAGCATGTGGAGCGGCGGCTGGAAAGCCGCCGGATTTCCGGATTTAAGGAAATGATATATATTTTATAACAGCCACTTTATAACGGCTATTTTTAACGGCGGTTAGAAAACCGCCGCCCCATAGCCCGCCTGCCGCCCTGACTGTTACGGAACTGTATGATGCTTTTGATTGATGGGGTGGCGAGATTATGGGGGAAAATGTTTGCGGTTGTTTAATTTATGTTTAATTTTGTGTCATATAACTAACTCGGTAGTATAGGTGGCACTCAATTATATCTGGATAGCGTTTTTTCTGATAGCGTTTGTGATGGCGCTGTACAGGTCGGTGGTTTGCGGCGACACGGCGGTGTGGTCCGAGATAATGAGCGGATCTTTCACGTCGGCCGCAACTGCTTTCGAGATTTCTCTCGGACTGACCGGGGTGCTGTCGCTATGGCTCGGCCTGATGAAGATTGGCGAGCGGGCGGGAGTGATCGGTTTCTTCGGCCGGCTCATCTCTCCCCTTTTCACCCGTCTGTTTCCCGGTGTGCCCCGCGAAAGCCCGGCAATGGGTTCGATTTTCATGAATGTGTCGGCCAACATGCTGGGACTCGACAACGCCGCCACCCCTCTGGGGCTGAAAGCCATGCAGGAGCTTCAGGAACTCAACACGAAGAAAGACACCGCCACCGACGCCATGATCATGTTTCTGGTGCTCAATTCCTCGGGGCTGTGTTTTATCCCCATATCGATAATGATGTACAGGGCGCAGGCGGGCGCGGCTAATCCCACCGACATTTTCCTGCCTATATTGCTTGCCACTTTTGTGTCAACGCTCGTGGGCATCGTGGCGCTCTGTGTGAAACAGCGCATACGTCTGCTCGATCCGGTGCTTCTGGCGTGGCTGGGCGGCATGATGGCTGTGATAGGGTTCACGGTGTGGTTTTTCTCTGGAATGGAGGGGCCGCAGGTTGAGCGCTGGTCTACGCTGATAGCCAACGCGCTGCTTTTCGGTGTGATTGTGCTCTTTCTCTGCGCCGGAATGTGGAAGCGGCTCAATGTCTATGATGCCTTTATCGAGGGCGCGCGCGACGGATTCCGCACAGCCGTTACCATTATCCCCTATCTGGTGGCTATACTGGTGGCTATAGGCATGTTCCGCGCATCGGGAGCAATGGATCTGATCACCGAGTGGACGTCGATGGCGGTTGCAGCCATGGGATTCGACTCACAGTGGGTGGAAGCGCTCCCCACGGCCCTTATGAAACCCCTGAGCGGTTCGGGCTCACGCGGACTGATGATCGATCTTATGAGCACCCACGGCGCCGACGCATTCGTCGCAAAGGTGTCGGCAGCCATCCAGGGTTCCACTGACACGATGTTCTATGTTCTGGCCGTTTATTTCGGATCGGTGGGAGTGCGCAAGACGCGTTATGCCGTACCATATGCCCTTTTAGCCGACATCACAGGCTCGGTGGCGGGGATATTCGCCGCCTATCTTTTCTTCACCTGAGGCAGTTATTGACTTCCTCACCGCAACTGTTGTCCTTTTCACTTGATGCAGCGGGGATGATGCGCCAGGATGGCTGTGCGCAGCGAGGAGGCGTCGAGATGCAGATAGATTTCGGTTGTGGAGATGGATTCATGGCCAAGCATCTGCTGGATGGCGCGCAGATTGGCGCCCCCCTCGAGCAGATGAGTGGCGAAACTGTGGCGCAGGGTGTGTGGAGAAATGGTTTTTTTGATGCCTGCGGCGGCCGCCATTGCGCGCACCACAGTGAATACCATCTGACGTGTCAGCCGCGCACCACGGCGGCTTAAAAAGAGAATATGGGATTCTGACAACTTCACCGGCACGGAGGGACGCACCGATCGGAGATACTCCCCTACGCGGTCGGCGGCCGTTTCGCTCATCGGCACCAGACGCTGTTTGTTACCCTTTCCGTAGACAATCACATACCCCTCGTCGAAATATACCTTTGAAATCTCGAGATTCACAAGCTCGGAGACGCGCAGCCCGCAGCTGTAGAGCATCTCGAGCATGGCGGCATTGCGCACCCCCTCGGGGGTCGAGAGGTCGCACTCCCCTATCAGCGCGTCGATTTCGGCCACGGTGAGCACCTCGGGAAGCGGACGGCTGCGGCGAGGCACCTCGAGTAGCTGCGAGGGGTTGTCGGGCAGATACCCCTCGGCGGCGAGATAGCGGAAAAAGTGTTTCAGACCGCTCACAAGGCGGCTTTGCGAACTGGGCGCTATGCCAAGGTCGTGAATGTCGGCCATGAACTCGCGCAGAGTGTCGGCGCTGACCGCGCGCAACGGTTCGCTGCGGTCGGCGAGCCAGCCGAGAAGTTTTTCGATGTCGAGGCGGTAGGCGTCGCGGGTGTTGACCGACAGGCCGCGCTGCATGGTCAGGTATGCCCCGAAATCGCGGAGCAGACGGTCGGTGTCGGTGATCTGTCGCATAAATATTTGGAGTAAGACAGTTAGGCAGTCTCCAATGGCAATTGACGAGGTTTTCAGTCGATGATCATTGGAAAATCAAGGCGGGGCAGAGAGGGGAGAGCCGCGAAGATGCCGATATAGTCGTCATGAAATGTCATGCCGAAGTTCACCGAGTTGGTCACCTGATCATATAGCCGGCGGGTGCATGGGCGCTTGAGGTTGCGGAAAATAACAATGCGTCCCGGTCCCTGATGGATTGCGCCGAGGAGAAACTTGCGTGCCATGGTGAAATTGTCCTCAAGAATGTAATTGACAATGTCGAAGGCGGGTTTGCGGGCCTGCAGCACATTGAAATTCTGGCGGTTCCAGCGATAGAGGCGGGCATGGGGCACGGCGCGCTCGATGATTGTGCGGCTGACCTCGTTGGAGCCTCCCACATCCACTATCTCATCGGGATTGAAATAGCAGAGCAGACGGAAGAGCAGATGAGCCTCCTCGCGCGAATAGTCGGCACAGCTGAAAAGCATGCTGTCGAGCAGTTTGCTGTGAAATCTTTTGCCGCACAGCAGATCTATTTCGGGGAAAGCGTAATAGTAGGCGTCGTGGTCGCGTATCACCTTTGTAATCAGGGCGTAGGCGAAAGGGGAGTGAACGCCGAATCCATGAGAAACGCGCCATCGCCGGGGCCACGAGACCAGATGTTCCAGTCGGCTGATCATGATTTCTTGCGCTTGGTTAGGGGAGTGAAAGCGGGGCGGAGGAGCACACCTGTGAGGGCGGCGAAGAGGAGCAGATATATGGCGATGACAGCCACGCGGGCAACCGAGACGGTGGCCGTGACAGAGCGGGGAGCGAAAGTCATCTCCAGGGTGTGCTCGCCGGCGGGAATGCGCACGGCGCGCAGCACGTAGTTGGCACGGGCGATTTCGGCGGGCTTGCCGTCGATTGTGATCTCCCACCCCCATGGGAAGTAGACCTCTGAGAAAAGGGCCACGCCGCCGCGGGCCGACCGGGCGCGGTAGGTGAGTCGTGCCGGGGCGTAGGATGTCTCGTAGATTGTGTCGCCGGGCGCTTTTGGCGCTGCTTCGCCAAGGATAGAGCGGAAGCGGCTGTCGGCCACGGCTGTTGTGGCGGTGTTGATATTCGAGAGAGCCTCCATCTCGGCGTCGGCGCCGTCGACATAGTGGAGCGTGTCGGCAAACCATGCGTTGCCCAGTGCGCAGGGGTTGGTGAGCAGCTGATTGTCGGGGCCTATTATATATTTGGCGTTGAGCATGTTGAGCACGCCGAAGTCGGCTTCCGAGGGATTGCCCTGGAGGAAGTGCGACAGATGTCGGTCGATAAGATCCTGATAGCGGGTGAGCTTGGCGGCGTGGTATCCGCCCACCATCTTGTGGTGATACGACGGGGCTGCTCCCTGGAACTGCGGAATATCCATCACGCGGTAGTTCATGGCCGTGTCGGCAAGAATCATGCGGTCGTTTTCGCTCAGGGGGAAGGGGTCGGAGGCCGACAGCTCGGGCGAGCAGAATGATTCGTGACTGAGATAGCGCTTGTCGACGCTGTAGAGGTCGATGGCCACCAGCAGACCGATCATCACCGCGCCCTGCCAGGGGCGGCATTTGCCCGATGTGGCGAGCCACAGCGCTCCGAATGCGAGCACCACAAACAGCAGCGACCGCAGGGAGTCGGCCTGCACCATGGAGAAGCGCACATCGGCCACATAGGCCGCGATCGCGGGATTGTCGATCGAGAAGAGGCGGGCCTGGTCGGCAGGTACCTGCATCTGTGCAAGCTGGTCGGCGATCATCTGCGAGATGCTGAGATCGGATTCGCTGATGGCGGGGCCGTAGATCTGCGGCACGGCCCATCCGGCGAGGCAGAGGAGCGCTACGGCGCCGAAACTGATGCATATTGGGCGGAACCAGCGGGTGAATGCCTTAGGGGTGGTGAGCAGCTTCTGCAGGGCGAGGATGGCGAGCACCGGCATGGTGAATTCAGCGATGACGAGTATCGATTCCACGGTGCGGAAACGGCTGTACATCGGCACATAGTCGATAAACCAGTCGGTGAGCCACTGCAGGTTACGTCCCAAAGCCAGGAGCACCGACAGCAGTGTCATGACCAGTAGCGCCCATTTCAGCGGACCGCGCACGATGATGCACCCCAGCACGAAGAGCACGAAAATCACGGCGCCAACGTAGACGGGGCCGTTGGTGCCCTCGGGTTCGCCAAAATACTGGCTGACATACTGGCTGACATATTGCCGCTCCATCGGCGAGAGCTGTTGCAGCGCTTTTTCGTCGGCGCCGGGCACCTCGGCAAGGGCCATGGGCACCATGCGGCCGGCTACGGGTCGGGCCGATGCGCCCCCTTTGATATTGGGAATGAGCAGCGAGAGCGATTCGGAGCGGCCGTAGCTGTACTGGGTGATATAGTCGCGGTCGAGACCCGAAGTGGCCTGCGAGGCATCCTGCTGGGCAGTCAGCTCGGAATGCGCTCCGCGCATCGACTCCTTGGAATATTTGTAGGTGTTGTAGAGCGAGGGGAGGTTGGCGCAGACAGCCAGCATGCCTGCCACTGCCAGCGCGGCTGTGGCGCGGAAGAAACGACTGTAGCTGCGTCGGCGGATGGCGTCGACTCCGTAGCATATGACGATTGAGAGCACCACGAAGAGGAAATAGTAGGTCATCTGTACGTGGTTGCTCTGAATCTGCATCATCGCGAACAGAGCCGCCAGGGCGCCGCCGGCGAGCCAGCGGCCGCGGTAGGCGAGGATGATGCCCGCTATGGTGGGGGGAATATAGCTGAGCGTGACGAATTTCCAGATATGCCCCGCACCGATGATGATGATGAAATATGAGCTGAAACCCCATGCCACGGCGCCGATCAGAGCGTAGTACCAGCGCACTTTCATGGCCATGAGCAGGATGAGCATGCCTGTCATCATCATGAACAGCAGATTGGAGGGAGAGGGGAGTCCCATGCCGTAAAGCTTTGTAATCCAGCTGAACATAGAGTCCGAAGGATAGCTGGGCGAAATCTGGAAGGTGGGCATGCCGCCGAAGAGCGAGTTGGTCCATCGCGGCTCGTCGGCGCCGGGGTTTTCGGCCATCCAGGCTTTCACTTCCTGCCCGATAGCGGCGCCCTGCTGCATGTCGTGCTGGCGCAGCTGGTTGCCCTCCGAGGCATCGGGATAGAAAAAGCAGAGCGAGAGGATGAAGATCGCGGCCAGGCTCACGAAAAATCCCCACACCTGCGGCTGCCGCAGATAGGCTGCGACGGTGGATGGGATGGCCCGGAGGCGGTCGGCGAAAGCGTTGCGGGATGTAGAACTCATTTTTGTGGAAAAATGTTTATTTCCGGTGCAGTGAACCGGTACGTTATTTCCGTCGGTGGAACGGATGTTTATTTCCGACAAAATTACTAATTTCGGCACGTTTTTCCAAACAATCTGTCATTCCGCGCAAAACCATTGAACTTTAACGCCGTTAAAACCTTTTAAATGATAAAAGGAAAGATAAAAAATGAAAAATTCAGGAATAGGAATGATGCTGCGCGGAGCTGTCGCAGCTCTCGTTGTGGCCGCAGCGGTTCAGCCCGCACAGGCTCAGGTCTGGCAGGCCACAAGCCAGTTGTCGAACATGCTTTCGCCTATCCTCTCGGGCTCGGGACGCTACAAAGGTCTGGTGGAGGTTTCGGGCTATGCCGGAGTCGGCGATGCAAAAATCAACCATGTGGAAATCAGCACTTCGCAGGGCTATCAGTATAATTCCTGGTTCTATATGGGCGCCGGTATCGGTGTCGACATCGTGCACACTCCTGCATCCGACGCCCCCGACACTCACGGTTATTACGACCCGGCCGACGGATGGAACAACAACTATTATGGCCGCTACGGCTACAAGCGCACCGGTGTGATGCTCCCGGTGTTCACCGATTTCCGGTTCGACATAGCCACCGGTTCGGCTCCCACATCCCCCTCGGTGCTGATCGATATGCGCCTCGGCGCCAGCTGGCTGCTGGGCAACCGCTATATGATGACTGACCACGGCTATCTGAGCAATCAGACGCAGTTTTATTTCCGTCCATCGGTGGGAGTGCGTATCCCCGTCAGTTCGTCGTCGCCCCGTCAGGCCATAGGCATAGGGGTGAGCTATCTGCTGCTCACCTCGGGCAACAACTACTGGTACTACGGCGAATCCCAGACCCTCTCGGCCTTCGGCGCTTCGGTGTCGTTTGAATGGTAGGGGAGAATGATGGATATGCAGCTGCGGAAGTTGCTCTATTCGAGGGGACGCCAGAAGTAGAGTTTGTCGCTGGGGCGGATCTTCTGTGGCAGGGCGATGGAGAAGCTCTGGCCTTTGTGCACGGTGTCGACCGGGCGCAGATCCACGCGCATCTCGTCGATAGTGTGGATTATGGTGCCCGTGGTGGGGCCTGTAATCACTATCTCGTCACCCTTGTGCAGTTCGCCCGCCTCCATGTGAAACTCGGCCACGCCTAATTTCGAGAAGTAGCGCACCCCTTTGGCGCGATACTCCTTGACGCGTGTGGCCGACGAGCCGTATTTGGCCGACCATTCGCCCAGCCGCTGCCCCAGATAATATCCGTTCCAGAATCCGCGGTTGAAGATTTTAGACAGTTCGGCGCGCCAGCGTTCGATTTTGTCATCGGTGTATGTGCCGTCGCAGAGACTCTGCAGGGCCTCGCTGTAGGTGCGGACGGCGATGTCGACATACTCCGGCCCGCGGGCGCGACCTTCGATTTTCAGCACCCTCACCCCTGCGTCGGCCATCTTGTTGAGGAAATGGATGGTGCATAGATCCTTGGGCGACATTATGTATTTGTTGTCAACCTCCAGTTCGTCGCCGGTCTCGAGGTCGGTGACACGGTAGCCGCGGCGGCATATCTGCGTGCAGGCTCCCCGGTTGGCCGAGGAATTCATCTGATGCAGGCTCAGATAGCATTTGCCCGAGACAGCCATGCAGAGGGCGCCGTGGCAAAACATTTCGATGCGCACGAGGGCGCCGTGGGGGCCGCGGATCTGCTCCCGCTCGATGGCGCGGTGGATTTCGGCCACCTGCTCCAGCGAAAGCTCGCGTGCGAGTACCACCACGTCGGCAAACCGGGCGTAATAGCGCAGGGTGGCGGTGTTGCTCACCGACAGCTGTGTGGAGATGTGGACCTCCACCCCCTTTTCGCGAGCATAGAGGATGGCCGCCATGTCGCTGGCGATAATCGCCGAGATGCCCGACGAGGCCACGGCGTCGATGATGGAGCGCATCCGCTCCATGTCGTCGTCATAGATGATGGTGTTGACTGTCAGATAGGATTTTACCCCCGCACGGGTGCATTCGTCGGCAATGCGGCGCAGGTCGTCAAGGGTGAAGTTCACGCTCGAGCGTGAACGCATGTTCAGCCCCTCGACACCGAAATACACGGCGTCGGCGCCGGCGTTGATGGCCGACCGGAGGCTCTCGTAGCTCCCCACGGGAGCCATAATTTCAAAATCTTTTCGCTTCACGATGGCAAAGTTAGCGAAAAAATCATTAAAATTTTTTTATGTGCCGAACTTTTAGTAATTTTGTTTGATTCTACTAAAAGACACTCAACATACATAAACTTTAAAGCTTTTTGTTATGGATTTCCTGACAAATGACAAACTGGTGATTGTCGGTGCTGCCGGCATGATCGGTTCCAACATGGCGCAGACCGCATGCATGATGCGCCTTACACCCAATATCTGTCTGTACGACACCTACGAGCCGGGTCTCAAAGGCGTGGCTGAAGAGATGCTTCAGTGCGGCTTCAAGGGTTTCAACATCACCTTCACCTCCGATGTCAAGGAGGCTTTCAAGGATGCAAAATACATAGTTTCGTCGGGCGGTGCCGCCCGTAAGGCCGGCATGACCCGCGAGGATCTTCTCCGCGGCAACTCGCAGATCGCAGAGCAGCTCGGCAAGGATATCAAGACCTACTGCCCCGATGTCAAGCACGTGGTTGTGATCTTCAACCCCGCCGACATCACCGGTCTGGTGACCCTCATCTACTCGGGTCTGAAACCCTCGCAGGTTTCCACACTGGCAGCTCTTGACTCCACCCGTCTGCGTAACGAACTGGCCAAATACTTCAAGATTTCGCCCGACGAAATCCAGAACGCCCGCACCTACGGCGGCCACGGCGAGCAGATGGCCGTGTTCGCTTCCACCACCACCGTGGCAGGTCAGCCCCTGTCGCAGATCATCGGCACCGATGCCCTTCCCGAAAAGGAATGGGAGGAGATGAAGACCCGTGTGATCCAGGGCGGCAAGAACATCATCGACCTCCGCGGCCGCAGCTCGTTCCAGAGCCCCTCGTTCCTCTCCATCGAGATGGTTGCAGCAGCCATGGGCGGTCCCTCGTTCACCTGGCCTGTAGGTACCTACGTCGACAACGGCGAGTTCAACCACATCATGATGGCCATGGAGACCACCGTCGACGCCAACGGCGTGCACGTAAAAGATGTGAAGGGCACCCCCGAGGAGCACAAGGAACTCTGCCAGAGCTACCAGCACCTCTGCAAGCTCCGCGACGAGGTTATTTCGCTCGGCATCATTCCCCCTATCGCCGACTGGAACAAGATCAATCCCAACCTGAAGTAAAAATCGAAGGGGGGTTGCTGAAAGCGACCCTTGCTGAAAACAACACAGGCTGTGTCGTAATGAACTGCACCCCAAAAGTTAGACAAAAAACTTTTGGGGTGCTTTTTATTATGAAGTGACCCCTAAAAATGACGATTCCATTGGGGTTGCCGGCACGCCTGATGACGCTCCATGGGGGCTGCCGCTCGCCGGATGTTGTTGGCTCGGGAAACCCCGGGAGTGAAAAAGTGAAGACGCTGTGTCAGAATTCAGAATTTTGACACAGCGTCGTGTTGTTTTCAGCAAGATTATTCGCGGGGACGCTGGTAGGCGCCGGCGGTAGGGGAGGGGGTGCGTGCGTCGCCATTGATGTCGGTGCCCAGCAGGGTGACGTAGCGGCCCCAGAGTGCTGGGTCGGCATATTCCAGAGCGGGAGACGCCGGGCCTACGCGATAGTCGAATATGTAGGCGTGGCGGTCGATGTTGAAACCGGGGTCAGCCTCCCAGAGGCAGTTGATGAAGTTGTCGTCGTTGCTGCCGGCCGATTGCAGCAGGCAGTTGGTGAACGTGACGGGGAAGCCTGTGAAATCGCCTACATTGAGGTCGCCGCCATATCCGCAGAAGATGCTGTTGGCCACGGCGAGATTCAGAGGCATCTCGGCGGGGAGACCGTCGTCGCTGTTGCCGTTTTCAAGGTCGTAGTGGCCAACCTGCAGCAGGGGGCCTCCGACGGATGAGAAGAGGTAATAATTGCCCAGCGAGCACTGGTTGATGGTGCAGTCGCCACCTTGCAGACTCACCACACCCATGGCGGCCTCGGCCAGTTCGCAGCCGAGCAGCGCCACCGACGAGAGGGTGGCGTCGACCACATATCCCTTTGAGTTGCGGAGCACCGAATTGGCCGCCACGAGGGCCGGCGATGCTGCATCGCCACCGGCGTGTTCGAGCCTGAGTCCATAGGTGGAGTTGCGGATCGAGGCGTGCAGAATCTCGCTTGAGCGCGATGTGGAGGTGAAGCGGATGCCGCCCCACTGGCCCGACATCACCTCGTAGGGTATCTGGGCGGCCACGAAGCCGGTGCGGTGGCCGGCGATGCTGACCGGTTTTTCGGCCGTGCCGGCTATGCGGAGCGTGCCGTGGACAATGATTTCCGACTCCTCATGCATGAGCAGACGTGCACCCGCAGGGATGGTGAGCGTGGCGCCCGGTTCCACCACCAGCGAATCGCTGATGAAGCATGGACGGTTGGCCGGCAGGGAGGCGTCGGTGCTGTAGCGCGTGTCGCCGCTGAAGCGCACCACATCCTGCGCGGTGGCCTTCACCGGGAGCGACGATGTGACACCGTTGACGCGGAAATCGATCCATGCGAGCACCTGCACGGGGAGGTCGGCGGAATTCTCGGCGAGCGTTGCCTCCACAAACACGAAAATCGAGTCGTTGGGGCGCACCTCCATGTTGTGAAACGAGGAGCCGGCCTGTCCGTCGACGTTGAGGCGGAATTGCCCGGCTGCATCGCCGCGAAACGCTATTTCGCTGATGTTCATCACCTTGTCGTGGCGGTTATAGACCACAAACCGGTGGGTAGGGGAGGCGTCGAGGGTGAAGAGTTCACCCATGCGCACTGTGTCGGTAGAGAATGAGGGCTGGTCGGAAGGGGAGGAGGACACGGCGTCCTCGATGCACCCCGTGGCGGAGAGAGCCGCGGCCAGCGCACACATATATATAATATATCGTAATATGTAACAGGGATTTCGCATCACAGAAGTAACGTATAAACACGCGTCTATATTGCGCGCCGCGAGAGGGGGTGAATACCAAAAATACTTAAAAATATATAGCATTGATGTTACATAATTTCTCAAAAATATTACAAAACTGTTTTGTTCACGCGTTTTCTGTGACAATGTAGCCACTAAAACTTGTTACAAATCGCCCGAATGGAGTGAACCGGATTAGTAATTTCTTGAAATTATGCAATATAGTTTATACTATGTAGCCCGATTGACTTCAAATCGCCTGTTCTTGATGGTTATTGCCTATCGGTGTTTCAAAATCTGTAACACGAAAAATTGCAGTTTTGTAACAAAAATGCAAAAATTTTTCTAATTTTTAAATCCTTATAAACCAGCTATATAGAATTGATGGAAAAATATTTTTCAATTATTTCGAAAAAAAGTGCGAAAAATATTTGCAGATTAAAAAAATGTGTGTACATTTGCAGTGTAGTCACAAAGATGTTACAAACGTAACAACATTTTTCAACTATTCTTCTTTTTTATCAACTTATCAAAATTCACACAAAATGAGCCAGAAATTTCAAACCAAGCTTCTCGACCTGCAGAGCAACCTATTGAACTTTGCATATCTGCTGACCTCGAACCGTGACGATGCTTACGATCTTCTTCAGGACACCACGCTCAAGGCGCTCGACAATGAAGACAAGTATGTCGACAACGTTAACTTCAAAGGATGGGTCTTCACCATCATGCGCAACATCTTCATCAACAACTACCGCAAGGTGGTGCGCTCGGCCACGGTGATCGACCAGACCGAAGACCTCTATCACCTCAATCTCCCCCAGGAGTCGGGTCTCGAAACTCCCGAAGGCTCCATCGCCGCCGGTGAAATTTCCGAAGCCATCAACTCCTTCTCCGACGACTACCGCATCCCCTTCTCGATGCACGTGGCCGGCTACAAGTACAACGAAATCGCAAAGGAGATGAATCTCCCCCTCGGCACAGTGAAGAGCCGCATCTTCTTCGCCCGCAAACGCCTCCAGACCCTTCTGAAGGACTATCGCTAAACAAACTCCTCCCCCCTCCGCCAGGTGGCGGCTACCTCTCCCCCCCTCTCTACGGTTAAAAGAGAAGTAAAGTTTACCACTACGTTATAAAGGCTCATACAACTTCCCGCCGGAGCATAGCCCCCGACCTCCAGTCAGTCACACCGGCACTCCCGGGATATATATTACCTGTCAATACATTTAGAAAAACTCCCACAAGGCTCCGCATCGGTTGCGGAGTCTTTTTTTGCAGTCGGTCAGGGATGCCGATTCAAAAAAAAGTTGTAATTTTGTAATGTGACTGCGGCCACGACCGTAAGTAGCTGTTTAAAATAATTTCGGCCAGTTACTTAACCATCGAAATTTATGTGTGAATCACTGAAAATACATTGCATCAACACCGGCACCGACATCTCCCTTGCCGGTGGCGAGAGCCTGCTCGAAATTGCCGGCAAAATAGGTTTTGAGAATCTCGGACTGAAGTTCCGGCCCATCTGCGCGTTGGTCAACAACAAGACCGAACCGCTTGACTATCGCGTGTTCACTCCCAAGCAGGTGCGGTTTGTCGACCGTTCGGCCGCCTCGGCCTTCCGCTGCTACACGCGCTCGCTGAGCATGATGCTCTATGTGGCTGTGCGCGAGGTGCTTCCCGGGGTTGTGCTGCGTATCGAGCATTCGCTGGCCGGCGGATGGTATTGCCGCCTGTTCAGCGTCAGCGGTGAGGGTGACGCCCGCCGCGAGGAGCTGCTCGAGATCACGCAGACGATGCTCGACAAGCTGCTCGATTCCATGCGCCGGCTGCATGCACGCGCGCTCCCCTTCGTCAGCAGCGAACGGCTCACCGACGATGTCCGCGCCGAGTTTCTGCGTGAGGGACTTGTCGACAAGGTGCGTCTGCTCGACACGCTCCACCAGCTCTACACCGTGGTCTACACCCTCGACGGCGTCACCGACAGTTATTATGGCGTGCTGGCGCCCAGCACCGCCGACATCGACATCTTCTCACTCCGACCCTACAAAGAGGGCTTCGTGATGCTGGGCGTTGACCGTTTCGACCCGTCGCAGCCGGCCAGGTTCAATCCGCAGGAGAAGATGTATGGCGCTTTCAACGAAAACCTGCGCTTCAACCGCATCATCGGCGTCGATGATGTGGGCGAGCTCAACGAGGCCGTGCTCACCGACAGCACCGCCCGGCTGATAAATGTGGCGGAGGCGCTCCACGACAAGAAAATAGCATCCATAGCCGACGAGATAGCCCGGCGCTACCGTGAGGGAGGCGCCCGCGTGGTGCTCGTGGCCGGCCCGTCGTCGTCGGGAAAGACCACATTCACCAAGCGGCTGGCCATATATCTGATGACCAATCTGCTGCAGCCACGCATGATTTCGCTCGACAACTACTTTGTCAACCGCGACTGCACCCCCCGCGACGCCGACGGCGAATATGACTACGAGTCGCTCCACGCCCTCGACCTTGCTCAGTTCAATTCCGACCTCAAACGCCTGCTCGCCGGCGAGGAGGTGGAGATCCCCACCTACAATTTCGAAAAGGGATGCCGGCAATATAAAGGTGACCGACTGAGGCTCGGCGAGGGCACAGTGCTACTCATGGAGGGGATCCACGGACTCAACCCCGAGCTGACCGCCGAGGTGCCCGATCCGATGAAATACCGCGTGTATGTGTCGGCGCTCACCACCCTGTCGATCGACGACCACAACTGGATACCCACCACCGACAACCGCCTGCTGCGCCGCATCATCCGCGATCACAAATACCGCGGGGCATCGGCTGTCGACACCCTGCGCCGCTGGCCCAGTGTGCGCCGCGGCGAGGAGAAATGGATTTTCCCATATCAGGAGAATGCCGACTCCACATTCAATTCGTCGCTCATATTCGAACTGGGCGTGATGAAGGATTATGCCGAGACCATCCTGCGCGGTGTGCCCAACGACCTGCCGGAGTATGCCGAAGCCTACAGGCTGCGCCGTTTCCTGGGCTATTTCCTGCCGATAGGGGAGAAATCCATACCCCCCACATCGCTGCTGCGCGAATTTCTGGGCGGCTCGTCGTTCAGATATTGAAACCATGGACAACACATTGAACAGTAACTATGTATGATTTTGACCGAATAATAGACCGGCACGGCACCGGATGCGCCAAATGGGGCGAACTGAAGGAGCTGTTCGGCACCACCGACCTGCAGCCGCTGTGGATTGCCGACATGGATTTCGCAGTGTGCGGCGAGATCACCGACGCGCTGATGCGCCGGCTCGCCCATCCCATCTACGGCTATGCCGTGGCCCCCGACAGCTACTGGGAATCGATCATCGACTGGCTGCGGAGCCGTCACGGTTTCAGTGTGGCCCGCGAGGAACTCACCTATGTGCCCGGGGTTGTGAAGGGACTCGGTTTTGCCGTGAATTATTTCACCCGCGAGGGCGACGGCATCGTCATCCAGCCCCCGGTGTACCATCCCTTCCGTCGCGTGGTGGAGGGCAATGGCCGGCGTGTGATCGCCAACCCGCTGGTGCTCGACGAGGCCACCGGCACCTATCATATGAATCTTGAGGAGCTTGAGCGCCTCTGCCGCGAGGAGCATCCCCGCATGATGATTCTCTGCAACCCCCACAACCCCGTGGGCATCCAGTGGAGCCGCGAAATCCTCGCCGAAGTGGGGCGCATCTGCAAGGCCAACGGTGTGATTGTGGTTTCCGACGAAATCCATGGCGACCTGGTGCTTTATGGCCGTCCGCATTACCCATTTGCAGCATGCAGCGACGATTGCAGCGATGTGGCAGTCACTTTCGGCGCCCCGTCGAAGACGTTCAACATCCCCGGCCTCGTGTCGTCGTGGTGCGTGGTGAAGAATCCCGCTCTGCGCGAGGGCTTCTTCAACTGGCTGGAGATAAACGAGTTCTCGGCGCCAACATTTGTGTCGACAATCGGCACGGAGGCCGCCTACCGCACCGGCGGAGCCTGGCTGGCCGAGGCCACGAAATATATCGAGGAGAACATAGCCGCTGTCCGCGCATTCCTGCATGACAGATTGCCGCAGGTGGGGATGATAGAGCCGGAGGCATCGTTCCTGGTGTGGATGGATTTTCGCAATCTCGGACTTTCGCATGCCGAGCTGGTCGATCTTGTGGTCAGCCGCGCGCGGCTGGCGCTCAACGACGGCGAGATGTTTGGCCTGCAGGGCCACGGTTTCATGCGTGTGAATGTGGCCACTCCCCGGGCGTGTCTCATGGAGGCCATGGAGCGTCTTGCCGCGGCCGTAAACACTCTTTAAGTGCTTGTAAGAGCTTGTTTAATAATAAATGTTGCCGATAGGGTCGCATATCCTGAGCCTGATT
>ERZ1027039.49-NODE-49-length-53192-cov-18.826166_pt1 | contig 53192 bp, 35 predicted proteins | sample MGYA00519438_ERZ1027039 | MGnify/ENA primary metagenome ERZ1027039 (study PRJEB26926, sample SAMN06164810) | human gut metagenome | biome: ENVO:00009003; feature: ENVO:2100002; material: ENVO:00002003 | host: Homo sapiens | place: USA | collected 2012 ...
GAACCGAATTTATTTAATTTTTAACCCCGTCCATTTTTTAGTGGACAGTAGTGATCTGATATTACAAATTGTGATATTGCCGACACATGATTGTCAAACCGCGGCAGGAGAGTATAAAAACAGGGAAATATAAATGATCATAGGGAAATATAAATGATCAGGGGTGTAGAAATGAAAGGAGGATGCGCGGCCGCGTTGGCGGGGTGCGCATCCTCCTTTGGATGGGTTTACAGGTTTCGGCTTGTTAATCGTTGCCGGAGGGATTCTCCATTAAGCCTTGCCTGAGAGTTTCTCTTTGAGGGCAGCGAGAGCTTCGATGTCGCCGAGGGTGGTCTTCTCAACGGGGGTGTTGAGCAGGGGAGCTTCCTCCTTGCGGGGACGGTCGGCGCGCTTGCCGGGCTTGCGGCTTTCGGTCTTCTCTGCCTTGCCGGCTTCTTCGAAGGTGCGGCTGTGGCTGAGGATGATGCGCTTGCTGTCTTTGTTGAATTCGATTACCTTGAAGTCGAGCTTTTCGTCGACCTTGGCCTGAGAGCCGTCGGCCTTGACGAGGTGCTTGGGAGTGGCGAAGCCTTCAACACCGTAGGGGAGCTGAACCACGGCGCCCTTGTCGAGCATCTCGGTGATGGTGCCCTGGTGTACGCTGCCGGGAGTGAAGACGGTTTCAAATACTTCCCAGGGGTTCTCCTCGAGCTGCTTGTGGCCGAGTGAGAGACGGCGGTTGTCCTTGTCGATTTCGAGAACGACAACGTCGATGTCGGCACCGATCTTGGTGAATTCCGAGGGGTGCTTGACTTTCTTGGTCCAGCTGAGGTCGCTGATGTGGATGAGGCCGTCGACGCCTTCTTCGATTTCGACGAACACGCCGAAATTGGTGAAGTTGCGCACTTTGGCGGTGTGCTTCGAGCCGACGGGATATTTGATTTCGATGTCTTCCCAGGGATCTTTCTTGAGCTGCTTGAGGCCGAGGCTCATCTTGCGTTCCTCGCGGTCGAGGGTGAGGATGACTGCTTCAACTTCGTCGCCGACTTTGAGGAAGTCCTGAGCGGAGCGGAGGTGCTGGCTCCACGACATTTCGCTGACGTGGATAAGACCTTCTACGCCGGGGGCGACTTCGACAAATGCGCCGTAGTCAGCCATGACAACAACTTTGCCCTTGACCCTGTCGCCGACTTTAAGCTCGGCTGCGAGGGCATCCCAGGGATGGGGCTGGAGCTGCTTGAGACCCAGGGCGATACGCTTCTTCTCGTCGTCGAAGTCGAGAATTACCACGTTGAGCTTCTGGTCGAGCTGAACAACCTCTTCGGGGTGGTTTACGCGACCCCAGCTGAGGTCGGTGATGTGGATAAGACCGTCAACGCCGCCCAGGTCGATGAATACGCCGTAGGTGGTGATGTTCTTGACAGTACCCTCGAGTACCTGGCCTTTTTCAAGCTTGGCGATGATTTCACGCTTCTGCTGCTCAAGCTCGGCCTCGATGAGTGCCTTGTGCGAAACAACGACGTTCTTGAATTCGGGGTTGATCTTCACAACCTTGAATTCCATGGTCTTACCTACGAAGATATCGTAGTCACGGATGGGCTTGACGTCGATCTGCGAGCCGGGCAGGAATGCCTCGATGCCGAAGATGTCGACAATCATGCCGCCTTTGGTGCGGCATTTGATGAAGCCCTTGATGATTTCGTCGTTTTCGAGGGCCTGGTTCACGCGGTCCCAGCTGCGGGCGGCGCGAGCCTTGCGGTGCGAGAGGATAAGCTGGCCTTTCTTGTCCTCCTGGTTTTCGATGAACACTTCTACCACGTCGCCCACCTTGATGTCGGGGTTGTAGCGGAATTCGTTCATGGGGATGATACCGTCGGATTTGTAGCCGATGTTAACCACAGCCTCGCGTTTGTTCAGGGCGATGATGGTACCTTCGATTACATCTTTGTCTTTGACGGTGTTGAGAGATTCGTCGTAGGTGCGGGTAAGCTCCTCGCGCGACTTCTCGCTCTTGGTATCGCCGTTCTCGTAGGCATCCCAGTCGAAATCAGCGATAGGAGAGTTTTTAACTTCTTCAGTCATTTAATTAAAAGGTTAATAAATAAAATTAATGATGCTTACCGGTAGTGTCGGTTCGTCGGCTCAGGGCTTGTGGCGTGCAATCCGTTGACTGACGATGGGTTACGGCTTCCGCCCGGCGGCGTACCGGCATTTCCGGCGCTAAAAAGCGTTGCAAAGATAATGACTTTTCACGACATGCGCAACTTTCTAAGCCATAATCGCTTAATATTTTTTTCAGAGCGCACTCAGAGCGCACTCTGAGAGCACTCGAAGGGCACTCGGAGGGCATTCGGCGCGTGCTCTCAGCGGCGCACGGGGCCGAGGTAGCTGAGAACCACCCGATCGACAAGAGCATGATTGGTGTGAAAATTCATGTTCTCGTTTTCGGGGCGGTACTGCAGGGCGATCACATGGTGCCCCTCGCTGAGATGCACTTCCACGGAGTTGGTCATGCCCCAGTCGTTCCAGTTGCCTGAGCCTCGCTGAGGCATCACCACGGTGCCGGCATCCTTGCCGTCGACCAGCAGGGTGCGGATGGCACATTTGTTCTCGGTGTTGACGGGGCCGTTGCCGTTGGCATATCGCAAGGCGATGGAGTAGTAGCCTGTCTGGGGCACGTCCACACCGATATAGATGGTTTTGGTGGTGTGGTCGATTTCGGCGAAGCCCGAGCCGTAGAATCCTCTCAGCGGGGATGCAGGCACGTTTTGAGCCTCTGCCGAAGTTATTTTCGACTTTTCGACGGGCATCTCGGCAGTCACCCGGATGCGGTTGCTGCGAGGTTCGGATGCAAAGGATTCCACACCCTCGGCGCTCACGCCCACAACCTGATATTCGCCCGGCTCGAGGGCATGATACTGTGTTTCACGAGTCTGTGCCACAACTTTTCCGTCGCGTAGAACTTTGTAGTAGGCGATATATTCAATCGGCTGCCACTGGAGCAGGTTCATGTGGGGATCAGTGCCTATGCCGACATGGAAGTCGGGGCCGTAGGTGAGCCATGCCACGGGTGTTAGAGGTGCTTTCACATTTGCGGTCTCGTTCACCTTCATTTGGGGTGGCGTGTTGTTGTCCATGCGTATCTCCACATTCTGTTCCCCTTTGAGGTCGGCGGCAATGGAGGGGCTGTGTGGTTTGCCGTTGAGGCGGAACGATGCTATGCGGTTGCCGTAGCCGCTGATGGTGATGTTGAGCACCATGTCGCGATAGCGCAGACCGGTGAGAGTGCGGTTGTCGTCGAGAGCCTTGGGAATGAAGGGAGCGAAATCAATGCTCTCTGCCTCGGGCCGGATGCCGAAAAGCATTTTCAGCGTCAGCGCCAGGTTGCCCGAAAGCGACCACAGCATGTTGGAGGAGTTGAGCTCGGTGTAGATGTCGCCGTTGTCAAGGTTGAAATTCTCCTTGTTGGTGGCGAAAAGGGCTGCCGGACGGAACACAGAGCCTAATCCTAAGAGCGCGCCGCGGCTGTTCGATGCCTTGGCGTTGGCCAGGGTCCAGTACGATGCCACGAATGGCCACAAAGCATTGTTGTGGTATGAAGGCATGTCGGAGATCTGAGGGAAGAATATCGCAGGCCCGAAAGGTGTTATGGGATTTTTCTCAGTGATCAGTTTTGAACGCTGCGCGTCGGCCACATCATAGAGTATTGCAAGCGACTCGCCGAGTGTTTCGGCACGCGGATTGACCACGAGATTGTCGCGGCCATAAAGATACATGGCGTATATGCCCTTTGAGGGGAGCCACAGTCGGGAATTAATAGCCTTGCGGATGGTGCCTGCGCGCTGCTCGTAGATGCCGGCGTCGGCCCCGTGTCCTAATCGGCGGGCAATATCGGCCAAGGTCTGCCATGCCTGGGCATGCACTACCGAGGTGCCCAGTGCCTCGCTCTGATAGATGTCGGCTGTCTGCATCCAGCGGGGATAGCTCTGCTCTCGCCAGTCGATAAATGAGGTTTCTCCTCGGATAAGCCCGGTTTCAGGGTCGTAGAGCGTCTTCCAGTCGGTCTCGAGTGATTTGCGGATGACCGGATAGATGCGGCGCAGCCACTGCTCGTCGCCGGTTGTCTTGTATACCTCGTAGGCGGCGACGGCCCAGATTTCGCGGTCGGAACTTACCGGCCATGCGCCGCCCGAACCGGTGTCCTGAATAATGGTGCCCTCGGGTGAGATCTTATGTTCCAGCGAGATGCGCGAGGCCTCGGGCTGGAGGATGGCCATGGAGAGGATTATGGAGTAACTCACATCGCGGGTCCACACCCCGGCCCATTCCTTGCCGGTGCGGAGGGTGGTGTCGGGCTCCACGGCATTCACCATTTCGTCAAGGCCCATATTGAAAATGGCATTGGCCAGTTTGTTGGATGAGGAGAGCCGCGGATATTCCGAAAGGTCATTTTTCATGCGCCATTCATGCTCCACAGGCATGAAGTAGCCCGGGCGGGCGTGGTAGTCCGAGATAATCACGGTGTCGCTCGGTGCATAAGCCTTGTAAGGCCCCTGGATAATGGAGTCGGCCACCCAGCGGTAGGCAGGCGTCTCAAGAATCAGACCGCGCATATTGCCGGGCGACTCCACAGCGGGATTGTCGTCGAGAAACACTCTCGGATGCGCTTTGGGGGCACCCCATGCGCCGAAAACAGATGAAAGAGCCACTGCGGCGGCGCCAATAAACCTTATACGTTGTTGTTGAGTAAACAAGTTCAATTCTAAATAGGTAAAGTCAGATGGTATCAGACACCCGGTCCCACGGGTCAATCGCCCGGAGGACCGACTGCGGCATAATATTTGCCGCAAAGTTAGCATGATTTTCGCATAAAACATTACAATTCTGTCTTTTTTTGGGGGGACATTGCTCAAAAAAATCGTAAATTTGCAAATGAGTACGGGGACGCGTCAATGCGAATAGATTTTCCGGCGTCCTGTATAATTATTGTTTGTAATCAAGATAAACTGATGCATATTTCTTTTAAAACTGTTGTTGCCGCCGTTGCGGTTTTTGCAACCTCTGCGGGGATCGATGCCGATGCCTGCACTAACCTCATTGCCGCCAAAGGCGCCACGGCCGACGGGTCGGTGATGGTGACTTATGCCGCCGATTCCCACAATCTCTACGGCGAGCTGTATCGTCAGCCTGCCGCCGACCATGCGCCCGGCGCCATGCGCCCCGTCATCGAGTGGGATACACACAAACATTTGGGCGATATCCCCGAGGTGCCTCACACATATTCCACTGTCGGAAACATGAACGAGCATGGCCTGGTGATTGCCGAGAGCACATGGGGCGGCCGCGAGGAACTGGCCGGCTCGGGTCTGATAGATTATGGCTCGCTGATCTACATCACTTTGCAGCGTGCCCGCACAGCCCGCGAGGCCATAAAGGTGATGACCGATCTGGTAAAGGAGTATGGCTACGCCTCCGAGGGTGAAAGTTTCTCCATCGCCGACGCCGACGAGGTGTGGATCATGGATATGGTGGGAAAAGGGCAGAAGGACAAGGGCGCCGTGTGGGTGGCGCGCCGCGTGCCCGACGGCTGCATCTCGGGCCATGCCAATCATCCCCGCATCCACACTTTCCCTCTGAAAGACAAGAATAAAGAAACCATCTACTCGCCCGACGTAATCAAGTTCGCCCGCGAACAGGGGTATTTCGACGGCAAGGATGCCGATTTCGACTTCTGCAAGGCATACGCTGTCACCGATTTCGGCGCCCTGCGAGGCTGCGAGGCGCGCGTGTGGAGCTATTTCAACAAATTCAGTTCAGGCATGGACCGCTGGCTCCCCTGGATCGACCGGGCCGAGGGTGAACCGATGCCCGCGTGGGTGAAACCCGACAAACCTCTCACCGCCGACGATCTCAAATGGGCCATGCGCGACCATTTTGAAGGCACACCCTACGACATGACGCAGGATGTGGGCGCCGGTCCGTTCGGCGTCCCTTACCGCTGGCGTCCCATGGAGTTTGAGGTGGATTCGGTGAAATATGTACACGAGCGTGCGATCGCCACCCAGCAGACCGGTTGGAGCTTCGTGGCCCAGGTGCGCGGCGATGTGCCTGCCGACCGCCGCGGTCTGCTCTGGTTCGGCACCGACGACGCAAACACCTGCGTCTACCTGCCGGTGTTCTGCTCCGTCACCGAGGTGCCTTCGCAACTCGGCCCCGGCGACATCAACACTTTCGACCGCAATTCCAATTTCTGGATGAACTCCCTGGTGGCCAACCAGGCCTATAACCGCTACAGCCAGATGATTCCCGACATCCGCAAGGTGCAGAACGGACTCGAGAAATCGATGTCCGACGAAGTGGCGCTGGCATGGAACGCCTCCGATTTCAACGCCAACGACCTCCTGGGCCGCTGGGCGCAAAAGGCCACCGACGACTACCGCGACCTTGCCACTTTCCTCTTTGTGAAGTTTATGGACGGCAACATCAAGAAGCAGGCACCCGACGGCTCCTTCCTCCGCACTCCCGAAGGTATTCCGGCCTATCCCGACTTCGGCGGCTATGACGATCCCCGCTACTTCGAGAACATTGCCCGCACCACCGGCGACCGACTGAAAGTAAAGCCCGTGAAATATTGATTTCAACTAAGCAGTCACGTAGTTTGTTTATTTTCAAAAAGAACTTATGCGTACGGAACAGGACCTCGACAGTCTGTCGCTCTTAGGGAGCAATCACACCGAATATCCCACAGACTATGAACCCTCGCTGCTCGAGACTTTCGACAACAAGCATCCCGGCCGCCACTATCTGGTGAGCCTCGTGTGCCCCGAATTCACTTCGCTGTGTCCCAAGACCGGTCAGCCCGACTTCGCCAAAATCATCATAAATTACATACCGCGTGTAAAAATGGTGGAGAGCAAGAGCCTGAAACTCTATCTCTTTTCATTCCGCAATCATGGCGATTTCCATGAGGATTGTGTCAACATCATCCTCAACGACCTGCGCAACCTAATGGATCCGCTCTATATCGAAGTGCTCGGAATCTTCACGCCCCGTGGCGGCATAGCCATCCATCCGTTCGCGCAGCACACCGCCCCCGACGCTCCCGAAGCGCTCCACACCCTTGCCGCCACCCGTCTGGCCGCAGCTTTTACCCGTTCTGTCCTCACACAATGATCAGACATTTCATAGCCCTGCTCTATTGCTCCCTGCTCTGCATCATGGCGGGTTGCGGCAACACCGCCGCCGACCAAGCGCAGGAAGCCGAGGCACGGCAGATGGCCGCGCTCTATGGCGAGAACCGCGAACTGCCCGCCGCCGACTCAACGCTCACCTATGCCGTGAAAACCGGTAACGGCTTTTTTGTCGGCAAAATCGACGACGGCGTTGTCTCATACAAGGGCATCCCTTATGCCGAGCCGCCTGTAGGGTCACTGCGCTGGCATCCGCCTGTGGCCGCTGCGGCGAGCAACAGGGTGCGGGAGGCCTACTATTTCGGCTATTCTCCGATCCAGACCCGCGGCGTCACCCAGCGGGCCTCATACTATCCGCAAAGCGAGGATTGCCTGACGCTGAATGTGTGGACAGCCCCTGCCGACTCCGCGGACGCTGCGGGCACCCGGCCCGTGATGGTCTATATACATGGCGGCAGCTATGGATGGGGCGGAACGTCGGACCCGATGTTCGAGGGGCACAACCTGGTGAAGAATCATCCCGATATCGTGCTGGTCACCATAAACTATCGCCTCGGCATCTTCGGCTTCCTCGACCTCACGAACCTTAAAGGTGGCGAAAACTACAGCGAGAGTGCCAATCTCGGCATTCTCGACCAGATCGAGGCCCTTAAATGGGTGCGTAAAAATATTGCGCGATTCGGCGGCGATTCAGCCAATGTCACCATCTTCGGCGAATCGGCCGGAGGGGGCAGCGTGTCGCTCCTTGCGGTTATCGACAGAGCCAAAGGGCTGTTCCGCCGGGCTATCGCCGAGAGCGGGTCGGTGGCGCTGTCGAGCAGCAAGGCCGAGGCCCGGGAACTCACCGACATGCTGGTGAAGGAGACAGGCATCGACTCTGTGGGGCAACTGATGCGGCTCACGACCGCACAGCTTGAAAAAATCAACGTAAAACTGAGTGCCCACAACCGTTTCCCAATGCGCGACGGCGTGCTTATACCCTTCGACCCCTACAAGGCCTATCGCGAGGGGAAAGCCCGCGACATTGACTTCCTCTCGGGCACCAACCGCGACGAAGTGCGCTACTGGGTAGGCTCAATGGGTGGCTATGTGCCTTTCAAAGTCGCCATCAATGTCTGGTATGAAAACATTATGGCGCCTCTGCCCCCGGAGCAGCAGAAAATCTACGACAAGTTTACCGACGAATATCCCGGCGGTCGCACCATGGGTCGTGTGGAGTTCTTCAACGACCTGATGTTCCGTGTGCCCTCGACCCTGACAGTCTCCAATCACTCGGAATCGGGAGGCAAAACCTACAACTATCTGTGGACCAAAGCATCGGCTCTGCCTCACCGGGGCGCGTGCCACACAGTGGAGCTGGCCTATGTCTTCGGAAATCTCGACCAGACAATCTACACGGGCGGCCCCGTCGACCCGCAGCTGTCGGCCACTGTGCAGCAGATGTGGACCAATTTCGCCCGCACCGGCAACCCCGGCACAGGCTCGCACCCCTGGCCGCAGTACGACCCCCGCACCCGGCAGACCATGATTCTGGGCGACAGCATCGGCGTCGCCGCCGACATCCTTGGCGAGCAATACCGGCTGATAGAGCCGCTGGCACCACGCTTCATAAGCCCTCTTTACGATACTATCAGTCTCAACGTGCCCTATGTCCGCGGCATTCTGGCGGTGGCTCTTGCTGTGATCGCCGCGGTGATCACAGCTGTCATCCTGTTGCGCCGCAGACACAAAAGGAGATGTCAGGGGCAAAGTTGCCGTTCATGACGTGCGGGAAAGCAATATGCGTTTCATCGGCCGCTCATAGTATTTCCATACGAAATAGGCCAGGATAACAGCTACAATCAGCACCAGCGGGATAAAGATGGCCGGCGACATATCGGGGCTGAATCTCTCGGCCAGACGGTGAGCCGCTTTTATCACCAGCAGATGGATCATGTAGAAACTGAAACTGATGTTGCCGAAGAACACAAGCGGCCTCAGCTGCAGCAGGCGCGTCACTATCCCTCCCTTGTCATTGAAAAGTGCAAACACACTGATCAGCGCCACCGACACCGGCCACCATAGCGACACAAGCCCATATCTGGGCGACACAATGCCGTATATCACCAATGTAAGGAGAAACAGCAATACGACAGACAGTTCTACGGCTGATTTTGATAACATTCTGAGATTCAGCGTTTTCTGTAAATAGGGGGGGTGAGGAATTCTGTCACCGATAATCTGCCAGAGAATAATTCCAAGGATAAAATCGGGAAGCCTCATCAGAGGGTTGATATAGATGATGTTGTTGAACATCCCCGACGGGACGAACTGAATGGCAACAAAATACACAGAGAACAGAATCGATGCGGCGACATAAAAATTGCGGCGCGACCGGTCGAAAAAGCGTATTATAAAGGGGAAAAGGAGGTAACAGAAAAGTATCATCGACAGAAACCAGGAGACAGCATTGGCCGAAAAATGCACTTGCGGGTCGGGCGACCAGCTCTGCAACAATAGCAGATTCACCAGCCACACAGCCGGGTTGTGCGCCATTTCGAAAGTCAGAAGAAATGCGCCGATGAAGCAAAGAAGATGGAGAGGATATATTTTGGCAAGCCTACGCTTTAAAAATGCCCCAAAGGATATGCTGTTCTGTCGGAATCTGTTCTGATAGCCGTCGCACAGTACGAATCCGCTCAGCACGGTAAAGAAGCAGACACCGCTGTCGCCTCCCGCCGGGAACACCTCGACGTGATGGAAATAAATAAGAAGGGCAAAAATTCCACGCAGGGATTGTATCGATTTCAACATATTGCAAAGGTAGCTATAATTTACGATTAAGTAATTGGACGAAATTATTATATTGTTTATTCCGTCGAAATATATACCTTTGCAGAGTTGAAATATCGCGTTTAATAAAGGATAAGACTTATGACTAAGATTGCTAAAAAGCTAACCGATTTAGTGGGCAACACCCCGCTGCTCGAACTCGACAAATACTCAAAGGCAAAGGGCCTGGAAACCCCGATCATTGCCAAGGTGGAGTTTTTCAACCCCGGTGGCAGTGTCAAGGACCGCATTGCGCTTGCTATGATCGAGGATGCCGAGCAGAAAGGGATTCTGAAACCGGGTGCCACGATCATCGAACCCACGAGCGGAAATACTGGCGTGGGTCTGGCGTTGGCGAGCGCCGTCAAGGGGTATCATCTTATCCTCACCATGCCCGAGACCATGAGCGTGGAACGCCGGAATCTTGTTAAGGCCTACGGCGCTGAAGTGCGTCTCACACCGGGCAAGGATGGTATGGCAGGTGCCATAGGTGCCGCCGAAGAGCTGCGCGACAGCATCCCCGGCGCCGTAATTCTGCAACAGTTTGAAAACCCTGCCAATCCCGCCCGCCATTATGCCACCACCGGCCCCGAAATATGGCGCGACACCGACGGACAGGTCGACATCTTTGTGGCCGGTGTCGGCACAGGTGGCACCGTCACAGGCGTGGCAAAATATCTTAAAGAGCAGAATCCCGCTGTCCGCGTCGTGGCTGTGGAACCGAAGTCGAGCGCTGTGCTTAATGGCGGACAGAGCGGTCCCCATAAGATCCAGGGCATAGGTGCCGGATTCGTGCCCAAGACCTACGATGCATCAGTCATCGACGAGGTGTTTGATGTTGACAACGACGATGCCATCCGCACAGGCCGCGAAGTGGCGCAGCAGGAGGGTCTGCTGGTGGGTATATCGTCGGGGGCGGCGCTCTATGCGGCAATCGAAGTGGCAAAACGCCCTGAAAACAAGGGAAAGAAAATCGTGGTGCTGTTGCCCGATACCGGCGAGCGCTATCTTTCCACCGTTCTATATGCGTTCGAGGAATATCCTTTGTAAGAGGGTGTGTCGTAAATAAAGGTTTTTGACACAGCCTCGATATAGCAATTATAGGAAATCACCAATTCAGTAAATCAGGCTTCAAGAGAAAGTCCATTAGACCAATTGTTACAATTCCTTCCTGATTTCTTTTTGGTTTGATGTGGTCTTTAATGATAATGATTTTCCTGAAGGAGTCATCAATGTTAAGCAGAGAGGCTGACTCCTGGCGTTCTTTAGCATCAGTAGGCATGACAAAAGCTGACTGGATGTAGTAACGTTGACTGCCCCGGTTTACCACAAAATCGACCTCATACTGTTTCCGTATTCGTTTGCCATCTTCTCCAACGGGACGAGTTTCTACTACACCGACATCAACAGAATAGCCCCTCATCCGCAATTCGTTATAAATTACATTTTCCATAATATGGTTTTCCTCTGTTTGTCGGAATCCCAATATCGCATTTCTCACCCCCATATCAGTGAAATAATGCTTTGAGAGCGTATTTATGTATTTCTTACCTTTGATGTCATAGCGTATCGCTTTTTCTGTTAGAAACGCATCAGTAAAATATGAAAGGTATGCGTCTATGGTCTTATCTGATAACGTTACATTCTTTACACTTTTGAATGTCCTTTCCAATTTATGTGGATTAGTTGGAGAACCTATTGAGGAAGCAATTATCTCCATCAATTCCTTAAGTTCCGCATCAGATCGTATAGAATGGCGCTCTTTAATATCAGTAAGATATACTTTGGCATATAGCTCCTTCAGGTAGTGTTCCTTTGCTTCCTCATCTGCAAGGCTTAATGTATGCGGAAGTCCACCATAAGTATAATAGTCCGGCCATGCATCAAGAGGATGGCGGTCGTCCACCGTCATGAACTCTGCAAATGAAAGCGGATAAACATGAATCTGGGTACCCCTGCCACGAAATTCTGTGATAATATCAGTGGAAAGAAACTTGGAATTACTGCCGGTTACATAGACATCAGCATTCTCAATTTTCAGATAACTGTTTAACACATCCTCAAATTCCGGCACGTGCTGAACTTCGTCCAAGAGAATATAGTGCATCCCGTCATCAGTAATTTTAGAATCAATGTATGCAAGCAGAGCATCCGGATCGCGCAATTCCTTATTACGTCTATCTTCCAAATCAACTTGAATGATATGAGAATCAGTCACTCCGTTTGACAAAAGATGCTCTTTGAACAGGTTAAACAGAAGATAGGATTTCCCGCATCGGCGTAAGCCTGTTATTATCTTTATTAAACCGTTATGCTTGCTTGTAATAAGCTGGTTAAGATATTTATCTCTTTTTATGTCCATGATTCTAATTTCGGATTTATGGTACATGTACCGGTTTTTCGGAATACAAAGTTAATCATAAGCTCTCATACCCCCAAATAATATTCCGAAAAAACGGCCATTTGGCCGTTTTTTCGGAATATGGATATTGACTGCTCATTTGACGTCGAACCGGAATTTGTGTAATGCTTCCCCTTTGCGGTTGAGGACCTGCATGTCGAGAGCGTTTTTGTCGACCTTTATTCTTACAGATTCATCATTTGAATTCTGCAAGACCGGAAACCCTATACCTTCATTCCCCTTGGGGTAGTAGGCGTAACAGTGCATGTGGGCGCATAGCATCAGGTCGATTCCTGCCTTGTTGAGAAGGGGCAGGAAGCATTCCCGCGCATGGACCTGTCCGTGCCATTCGGCATTGTTCAAGGGAATGTGCATCACCACGACTCTGAATGGCGCTTCGCGGCATTCGTCGGATTGCAGTGTCTCCTCGAGCCACTGCACCTGCGCCTTCCGGTAGTCGTCGGAAAAGCATGTGCCTGAATATTCTATGTCGCTGTCGGGTTTGTCCTCCCCGGCGTCGAGCATGATGAAAAAGCAGGGGCCGCGGCGGAACGAGTAATAAGGTTTTCCGGTCGGCGTGGGGAAATACCGCATATAGTCCTTGGCGAGGCCGCCGCGCGACTCGTGATTGCCGCGCGCCATAACAAAGGGCTTTTCGGACGCGAAACGTTTCACCGAGGTGTCGATAAACCCGTCGAAAAGATTGTCTTCACTGTCCATGAAGTTGACCATGTCGCCATTGTATAGTACGAAATCAGTGCTGTCCTTGCCCACGTTGCCGAGTAGATCTTCAAGCAGATCATTCTGGCCGTGGATGTCGTTGAGCACGAGGAACTCCAATGTGTCTTTGCCGGGTGAAAGGGTGGTGAACCGCGGCGGCACGCCACGGAAAACATCCGTAGCAGCCTTGTCGCCGTAGACCACATGATAGGGCTGCTGATCCACCACCTCCCGCGAGAATACGCGGTAGCGGTAGGCGGTGCCGGGTTTCAGCCCCTTGAGGGTGACACGGTGCATGGTACCCACGAGTGCGCGGCCCAGGTCGGTGGCATAGGTGCGCGGGCGTTCTTTGTAATAGAAGTGGGTGCCGTCGTCAGGCGCAAGCTCTACCCAGGCGGTCGACGGCTTGTCGGTGCGCCATAAAATGTCGCAGGAAGTCTCGGTCACATTCTGTATGTATGGTCCCGAGAGGATTTTGAGGGCTGATGCCCATTGAAAGAGCATAGTGAAAGCTATGACCAGAAGTGCTTTTTTCAACATGGTATAAACTTGAATTTTGCAGGGTTTGGATATTAGCAGGGGTTGTATATATGTGCGTCGCACATGGCAAAGTTATGGAAAAAGTGAAATTCTTCAAAACTATCGGATCGGTTTTTGAAATGTCGCTGAAAATAATTACATTTGCAGTAATTCTAAATGAAACTAATGGATAAGCTAAGGATAATGATGGCAGAAGACAGAGAGGGAATTCGTGAAACATTGCAATATGCGGATCTGTTGATATAAAAAAAGTTTTGAACAGTTGCTTAAGATAATATAACTTTGAACAGTTACTGAAATATGGATTTATTGTTTTTGGGAATTGTAATATTCCTGTTTCTATTGGCAGTGTTCGACCTCTCGGTGGGTGTGAGCAACGATGCGGTGAACTTTCTGTCGTCGGCGGTAGGGGCGAAAGCCGCATCGTTCAAACGGATAATCATAGTGGCTTCCATCGGCGTGTTTATCGGCGCCGCCATGAGCAACGGCATGATGGATGTGGCGCGGCACGGAATCTTCCGGCCAGAGAATCTGTCGTTCTACGATGTGATAGCCATTTTCATGGCGGTGATGGTGACCGACGTTATTCTCCTCGATGTGTTCAACTCGCTGGGGATGCCCACCTCCACCACCGTGTCGCTTGTGTTTGAGCTGTTGGGTGCCACGTTTGTGGTGGCATTGTTCAGAATGGCGGCTCCCGAAAGCACTCTCGGGATGGGCGATTTGCTCAACACCGAGAAAGCGTTGTCGGTGATCATCGGCATTTTCCTGTCGGTAGGTATAGCGTTTGTCTTCGGTGCGGTGGTGCAGTTTCTCACCCGTCTCCTTTTCACCTTTGAATATAAGAGCAGGCTGAAATGGAAGGCCGGTATTTTCGGCGGTGTGGCCTGCACGGCCATAGTCTATTTCATGCTGCTCAAGGGGATTAAAGATCTTACGATAATGACTCCCGATCTGAAAGCATGGATCGGAAGCAACAATCTGTTGATATTGGGAGGCAGCCTCGTGGTTTTCACGGTGCTGATGCAGATTTTGCATCTGCTGAAAGTGAATGTGTTCAAGGTGGTGGTGCTCCTGGGCACATTCTCGCTGTCGATGGCGTTCGCCGGCAATGACCTTGTAAACTTTGTGGGCGTGCCCCTCACATCTCTGGCGTCATATAATGACTACATCGCCAACGGAGGTGGCGACCTCCACGGATTTATGATGAGCAGCCTCAAGGGCCCCGCCCAGACACCGTTTTATTTCCTCATTGGTGCCGGTGGCATCATGGTGGCGGCTCTGAGCACATCGAAAAAGGCCCGGCAGGTGACACAGACCACCGTAGGGCTGAGCGCCAAATCGCAGGGCGACGAGATTTTCGGCAGCTCGCGTCTTGGCAGGGCCATTGTGCGTGGCGCGCTCAATACCCACGCCTGGATCAGCGACCACACTCCTGCCAAAGTCAAGGAATGGATTGACCGCCGGATGAACAGTTCCGTGACTCAGGAGGAGGACGGGGCGGCATTCGACCTTGTCCGCGGATCGGTGAATCTGATGCTGGCGGCCATACTGATTGCATTCGGCACCTCGCTCAAACTCCCTCTTTCCACAACATTCGTGACCTTTATGGTGGCTATGGGCACCTCGCTGGCCGACAAGGCCTGGGGGCGCGAAAGCGCTGTGTTCCGCGTCACGGGTGTGGTGTCGGTGATCGGCGGATGGTTCCTGACGGCCGGAGTGGCCTTTATCGGAGCGGGCATTGTGGTGTGCCTGATGCACCTGGGTGGTATCCCCGTGATGATTGCGGGAGGCGTCATCGCCATTGCAGTTCTTATCCGCAGCAACATGCGCTTCCGCAGGAAACAGGCCGATGACAACGGCGACGCGCTGTTCCAGACGATACTCTCGACCGATAATTCCGCTGAAGTGTGGGGCCTGCTCAACCGCTACATCAACGAGAAACAGAAGATGTTTCTGCAGTTTGCCGCCCGTTGTTTCGACGATGTCACCCGCGGTTTCATGGATGATAACACGAAACTGTTGTCGCGTTCCGAAAAAGCCCTTGTCAGTGAAAAAGATGTGCTTAAAACGCAACGCCGCAAACTCACCCTCTGTCTCCGGCAGGTCAATCCCGAGACGGCAATGGAGAAACGCACCTGGTTTCATCTGAGCAACAACCTGGCCATGTCGATGACCTACAATCTGCGCCATATCAATGAGGTGTGCAAGGAGCATGTCGACAATAACTTCCGACCGTTGCCGCGAGAACTCGGTGAGGCATTGTCGCAGGTCAGCGCCTCGATTATCGGGGTGCTTGACGAGGCTGAGGCAACACTCGATGCAAAAGATCCCGAAATCATCGACGCACTCCGCAACAGGTGCAGTGAAATCAAAGACCGGTTGTCGATGCTCACGCGCGATGTCTACGATCTGCTCCAGAAAGGAGATACAGAGCATCTCACGGTAGCCTATGTCTATCTCAACGTGCTTCAGGAGACGCAGGAGTTTGTGACATCTCTGCGCAAGATGCTCAGGGCCATGGGTAAACTCAATCTCGCCCCCGCCTCCTACCGCAGCTTCTCGTTCCACCCCACCCTCCGCCGTTGAGAGTAGTATTAGGTATAAAAAGAGGTTGCATCAGTAATCTGATGCAACCTCTTTTGCGCTTCAAGATGGACTCGAACCAACGACCCTCTGATTAACAGTCAGATGCTCTAACCGACTGAGCTATTGAAGCATAAATAATTCGCGAGCCGAAGCTCACGGCGCCCCTCCGGGCTTTTGCGATGCAAAATTAGTTGTTTCTTTCGACATATGCAAGCATTTCCGAAATTATTTTCTTGCGACCGCGATGAAAAGACAATGAAAGACCTATATGTTTAACAATTCAGCTGGCTTTTGCTGCAGGCTTGTTATTACCCGAAACAAAGGAATCAGGTCCGAAATAAATTAATTGCGGCGCGCCGGTGGGGGCGCGCCGCAATCGGTGGGGGAGGTGCCAAGCGGATTCGAACCGCTGTGGAAGGTTTTGCAGACCTTTACCTAACCACTCGGACATGGCACCATGTGGGTTGCTTTTGCAGGTGCAAAGTTATGGTTTTATTTTCAATCTGCCAAATTTTTCTGCCACTTTATTTCAGTCTGCTCTCAAACAGGATGCAAACTGTATTATTTTAGATGATATATAATTGGCGCTTCGTTTCCGGTTTCCGGAAACGGGATTATTTGAGAGTCTGCTTGGAGAACTGGAAAGTGATTTTGGCGTCGGCGAGATTGAGGCGTACCATAGCCGGTTTGCCGATATAGGGGGTGACGGCCGACACGTAGACCGAGTTCTGGTAGCCGTTGGAATTCTGCTCGGTGGTCAGCGACACGGGGGTAAGGCAGAATGTGTATTCCTCGGCGGGAATCTGCGTGGGGTCGGGATATTTGTTGAGCAGCTCCAGAAGATATTCGCGGAGACTGGAGAAGTTGTAGATATGGTCGCCGGCGTTATACTCCGCAAGGAAGGATTTCTTGTTGTCGGGCAGGGAATTGTCGAGGAAGAATGAGTCACGGTCTTTCTCGAGCACCATGAGGAGCGACGACGGAGGCTCGATGCCGTAGTCGTTGGCGATGACTTCGGCGGGAATCTGCATGGCCAGGGTGTTGACCACCGAGATACTTCCGCGGTTGGCGTTGTAGTAGTCGATCACGTCGGTTATGGGGAATGTGAGCTGTACATCGCGTCCCACGGGGGCGACGATAATCTCTTCGCCGGCGTTGATGCGTGCCTGCAGCTGCGGCGACATTATGAATTTGATGTTGTTGTTTGAGACAACTTCGGGGGTGACGGTGAAATATCGGCCTTCGTAACGCTTGATGGCGGGTTTGCCGTCGGCGTCGGTAATATCGGTGTGGTAATACATCACCATCAGCGTGTTTTCAATCTGGGTCACGCGGCCTGCGCCGTAAGAGTTGCGCACATAGATGCCGGGGAAATATTGCGCAAATGTGGTGGGGAGAGCATATGCCCCGGGGTTGTTCTTATAGAGCGTGAAGAGGTCGCGTGCGAGCTGCACTGGGAGTTTCACTTCGATTGACCGGAAAGAGAGAGCCTGGATGGAGTCGGTGCGGCCCAGTGCGTTGCCCACATAGACCGTCTTGCCGAGGGGAGCTTCCGACAGGTCGCAATATTCGGCGGGATCGAATGTGGAATAGATGGGTGTGGGCAGGGGGCGGTTGAGGCGGTAGACTTCCAGACCCATCGGGGCGATGGAGTCGCCCACATAGGCACCGTTATGGTAGTTGAGGAGGAGCTTGATGGAGTCGATGTTCTCCTCTGTGACGCCATCGGTGTCGAGTTTCACGGCGGGCATGAACTGGCACACGAAGTCGGAGCTGAAATTGCCGTAGCCTTCGGCGTGGATGTCGCCCAGAAGCTGAGTGATGGTGCGGGATTCGATGCGGCGGTTGAGCTGTGAGTGCCCTGTGACCGAGAAATCATTGCAGATCACCACTTCCGAGTCCTCCTGAACGAGCGAGGAACCGATGTTTTGCGAGGTGTTGTCGCAGGCCGACAGTGTGAGCAGGGCTATAGAGGCGCAGACGGCTGTGAGATGTTTCATGACTGGGAATTTGCGGGGAAGAGCGAACGATAGAAATCCACCACGGAGGTGGCGTCGGTGAGTTCGCCCTGATAGGGGAGGAAGGGCTTGCCGGCAGCGGCGGCGTAGTCGAGAAGTTCCTGCGGAATGGATTCCGAGGCCTGGATGATGCCGTCGGCGTAGTCGATGGCGAGTTTGTTGAGGGTGATTGCGTCGACAGGTCCGTCGCCGAGTGTGGCAAGATCCTCATCTGTAAAACCGTCGAAGCGGAGTTTGTCCTTGAAACGCGGGTCGAGGGTTCCCTCGAACGAGTCGTCGAAGAGCGAATATACCACGGGAGAACCGCCTACGGTGGGGTCGTCGTTATAGATTTTCTTAAGATATAGAGGCACCAGAGCGGTTGCCCATCCCGAGCAGTGGATCATGGCTGGCTCCCAACGGAGTTTCTTCACGGTCTCCATGGTGCCGCTGGTGAAAAATATGATCCGCTCGTCGTTGTCGGCGGGAGTTTCGCGGATCTCAAGGTCGGTGACGGCGTGATCCTGGAAATAGTCGTCGGAATCGATGAAATAGACCTGCATTTTGGCAGGCTGAAGGGTGGCCACCTTGATGATGAGCGGGTGGTCGGTATCGTCGATTACCAGATTGATGCCCGACAGACGTATCACCTCGTGGAGCTGGTTGCGGCGCTCGTTGATGCAGCCGTATTTCGGCATGAAAGCGCGGGCCTCGAAGCCGTGCTCCTGTACCATAGAGGGGAGATTGCGTCCCAGAAGGCTCATGGGAGTTTCGCGCAGGTAGGGCGCGATTTCCTGGGAGATGTAGAGGATTTTATGTTTGGTGTTCATTATCTATAAGTTACCGCGCAGGGCGGTGTCGCGTTGCCGGAAAACGATTCCGGGCACAATTCGACTGCAAAGTTACGAAAAAAATTTAAACTTTTGCCTGTCATTTCGCAATTTGCTCCGATTTGTTTAACTTTGCACCTAAATAAGAAATATAACCATCATGCGTAATATAATCTCCCGTATGCGACATGACAAGCCCGCCACACGTGCGGCGGCATTCTTCGCTCTGTTGCTTCTGTCGGTGCTGCAGGCTGCGGCTCAGTTTGGCCTCGGCGGCGGTCACGGCCAGATCCTCGACCCCATAGCCTGGAAAGCCACCGTCACCGACAATGCCGTCGCATCGGCCACAATAAAAATCACTGCCGTAATCGACGACGGCTGGCATCTCTATTCTCTTGATCTTCCCGAAGATGGCCCCAACGCCACAACCATAGATTTCGACCTGCCGCAGGGCGTAACGCTCGACGGCCGTCTCGTCCCTTCGAAAAAACCGACTGAGAAATATGACGAGATGTTTGCCCTGAACCTCTCGTGGTGGGAACACAGCGTCACTTTCACTCAGAAGGTTCGTATAGCCGATGAAAAGACCCACACTGTGGGCATATCCGTGAGCTTCCAGGGATGTGATGACCAGACATGCATAGCTCCCAAGACTCAGCAGCTTGAGGTTGAGGTGGGCACCGGTCCCGAGGCGGTGAAGGAGGCTGTGGCCGACACAGTCGCCGCGGCGCTTCCCGGAGAGAGTGCTCCCGTTGAGGAGGAGAAACCGCAGACCGACTGGTGGGCGCCCGTCACATTCAGCGAGGCCGATATGCCCGCTCAGACCGATGTGAGCGGTTCGCCATGGTGGCTGATATTCATATGGGGTTTCGGCGGCGGTCTGCTGGCGCTGCTCACTCCCTGTGTATGGCCCATGATACCGATGACGGTGAGCTTCTTCCTGAAGAAAAGCGGCAGCCGTGGCAAATCGGTCCGCGACGCCATGATCTACGGCCTGAGCATCATAGTGATTTACCTCACATTAGGTCTGGTGATCACCGGCATTTTCGGAGCCAGCAAACTCAACGAACTCAGCACCAACGCCATATTCAATCTCTGCTTTTTCGCTCTTCTGGTGCTTTTCGGCGTGTCGTTTCTCGGCGGTTTCGACATCAAACTCCCCTCGAAATGGAGCAACTCGGCCGACGCCCGCGCTGAAAAAGCTTCGGGACTGGTGAGCATATTTTTCATGGCCTTCACTCTGGCTCTGGTGTCGTTCTCATGCACCGGCCCGATTATCGGTACTCTGCTTGTGGAGGCCGCCTCGATGGGCGACCTGACAGGTCCGGCAGTGGGAATGGGCGGTTTCGCCCTGGCGCTGGCGCTCCCCTTCACGCTGTTCGCCATGTTCCCTTCGTGGCTTAAGGAGATGCCCCGCTCGGGCGGATGGCTCAACTCTGTTAAGGTGGTGTTAGGCTTCCTTGAGCTGGCGCTTTCTCTCAAATTCCTGTCGGTGGCCGACCTTGCCTATGGCTGGGGAATTCTTGACCGTGAGGTGTTTGTGAGCCTCTGGGTGATTCTTTTCGTGCTGTTGGGCCTCTATCTGCTCGGAAAAATCAAATTCAGCCACGACGCCGACCTCGACCATGTGTCGCTGCCCCGTTTCTTCTTCTCGCTGGCATCGCTCAGCTTCGCGTTGTATCTGCTGCCGGGTCTGTGGGGCGCGCCTCTAAAGGGTGTGAGCGCTTTTGTCCCCCCGCTGTTCACGCAGGATTTCAACCTTTATGAAGGTGGCCGCTTTGAAGAATTCGATGATTTTGAAGAAGGGATGGCCTATGCGCGCGAGAGCGGCCGTCCGGTGCTTATCGACTTCTCGGGCTACGGTTGCGTCAACTGCCGCAAGATGGAGGGCGCTGTGTTCGACACCGGCCGTGTAAGCTCCATCGTCAAGGAGAATTTCGTGCTGATCAAACTCATGGTCGATGACAAGACTAAACTTCCGTCGCCGATCACAGTCGAAGAGAATGGAAGGAAAGTGACGCTGACCACCGTGGGCGACAAGTGGAGCTATCTCCAGCGCTCGAAGTTCGGTGCCAATTCCCAGCCATACTATATAATACTCGACAATGCCGGCCAGGCTCTCACACTGCCATATTTCTACGACGAGGATCTGGAGAAATTCGTGCAGTGGCTCGAAACCGGCATCAGCAACTATAAGAAATAATCCCGGTATAAGAAATAATCCCGGCTGCCGGATGTCCCGGTTGCGCCGTCAAGACCCAAATGATTATGGAGAATAACCGACCTCACACACGTCAGGAAAAAATGGAGGCCTTCGGCCGGCTCATTGATGTACTCGACACTCTGCGTGTGAAATGCCCCTGGGACGCCAAGCAGACCAATGAGTCGCTGCGCCCCAACACCGTAGAGGAGGTATATGAACTTTGCGAGGCTCTGATCAATGCCGACGATGCCGAAATCCGCAAGGAACTCGGCGATGTGCTCCTTCATGTTCTGTTCTACAGCAAGATAGCCGAGGAAAAAGGACAGTTTGACATAGCCGACGTGTGCGATTCGTTGGTGGCCAAACTCAAATTCCGCCATCCTCACATTTATGGCGACGTCACCGCCGACAATGCGCGTCAGGTGGCCATGAACTGGGAGGATATAAAACTGAAAGAACGCCCGCAGGAGGAACACCGGTCGGTGCTCGACGGCGTGCCCTCGACCCTGCCGGCGCTCAACAAGGCCTTTCGCATTCAGGAGAAAGCCGCCAACGCCGGTTTTGACTGGCAGAACGCCTGCGAGGTGTGGGCCAAGGTGACCGAGGAAATCGGCGAGTTCTCGACCGAGGCCGAGCGAGTGCGCGTAATGGAGCTTGCCCTTGCCCGTGCCGCCAAGGAGGGACGCGACGAGACCGACGGCGCCACCCCGCTGCCGCGCACCGATGCCTCAACCCTCTCGGACCGCATCGCCGAAAGCCGCCGCAACATGGAGGAGGAAATGGGCGATGTGTTCTTCTCGCTGGTGAATGCCGCGCGGCTCTATCGCGTCATTCCCGAGAATGCGCTTGAAAAGACCAATAAGAAATTCATCTCGCGCTTCTATTACATCGAGAACCGTGTGCGCGAATCGGGCCGCCGGTTGCGCGACGTGTCGCTCGAGGAGATGGACGCGCTCTGGGAAGAGGCCAAGAAGAAAGCCTGACCATCAATAACGATTTTCAACACATCATCAATCACATAGCAACTATGAAAGCAATCCGTCTGGCTGCCATCCTGCTCCTCGCAGGGGGCGCCGCCGCAACAGTGGCAACTCCCGTGTCGGCTCAGGTTAGCGCCGTCGACGCCGAGTTCAACGTCATCCCCGACAAATCCACCCCCACCGACAGCGGTATTCGTCTGCAGGTGATTCTCATGGGCTACGCCAACACTCCCCACACCGTGGATTCCGTTGACCTGAAGATCGGCGAGAAGGTATATAAGGCCACCGACATCGACGGTCTCGACTTCGGTCGCTCATTCCAGTTCGACGACACCTCGGTGCAGGTGATTGAGCTTGACTTCCCCTTCAAGGGCAAACTTCCCAAGACAGCAACTCTCACTTTCCACACCGCCGATGGCGAAGTTGTGGCCCCCGCACGTCAGTAATCCCCGAGCCGCAAGTAGCCAGTCAGCCTGATGATCGTCTGTATCACGGAGAAACCGAATGTGGCCAAGGATATAGCCGCCATCCTCGGCGCCGGCAAGAAAGAGGCCGGTTACTATGAGGGTAACGGCTATCAGGTGACATGGACCTACGGACACCTGTGCACACTGAAGGAACCGCACGACTACACCGATCTGTGGAAAAGATGGTCTATGGTGCATCTGCCCATGATTCCGCCTAAATTCGGCATCAAACTCATACCGTCGCAAAACTACGAACGACAGTTCAATGTGATCCGCACACTCTTCTCCAACGCCGACGAAATCATCAACTGCGGTGATGCCGGTCAGGAGGGTGAGCTGATCCAGCGGTGGGTGATGCAGAAAGCCGGGGTGAAATGCCCGGTGAAACGTCTGTGGATTTCATCGCTGACCGATCAGTCGATCCGCGACGGATTCAAGCATCTGCGCCCCTCGGCCGATTTCGACAATCTCTATTTCGCGGGGCTGTCGCGTGCCATAGGCGACTGGATTTTAGGTATGAACGCCACCCGGCTGTATTCGTTGAAATACAGCCGGCCGGGCGCCGTGCTCTCTATCGGCCGCGTGCAGACCCCCACCCTTGCGCTTGTGGTGCAGCGCCATTTCGAGATCGCCAACTTCCGTCCCGAAGATTTCTGGGAACTGAAGACCCTCTACCGCGGCGCCACGTTCAATGCCACCCGCGGACGTTTCAAGTCGGAGGCCGAGGCGTCGGAGTTGCTTGAAGCAATCAGGCAGCAACCGTTCACCGTCACCTCCGTGGAGGAGAAGAAAGGGCGTGAGGCGCCACCTCGTCTTTTCGACCTCACCTCGCTGCAGGTGGAGTGCAACAAGCTCTGGGGATGGACAGCCGAGGTCACCCTCCGTCACATCCAGAGTCTCTATGAGAAGAAGGTCACCACATATCCCCGAGTCGACACCACATATCTCTCCGACGACATCTATCCCACCGTGCCGGGCATACTGCGCGCCATGACCCCCTACGCACCCCTCACGGCGCCTCTGCTCCAGCTGCCGCGCCTGCCGAAAAGCAAGAAGGTTTTCGACAACACCAAGGTCACCGACCACCATGCAATTATCCCCACCGGTCAGTCGCCGCAGGTGCTCGTAGGCGATGAACGTCAGCTCTATCACCTTATTGCAAAGCGGTTTATCGCTGCCTTTTATCCCGATTGCGAGTTTAACCAGACTAATGTGACGGGCGAGGCCGGGGGCGTGCAGTTCAAGGCTTCGGGCAAAGTCGTGACCAATCCCGGGTGGCGTCAGCTTTACTCACGCCCGGGTGAGATGGCTCAGGAGGCCGATGCCGACAGCATTCTTCCTCATTTCGACAAGGGCGAAAGCGGTCCTCACGAGCCTTCCCTGGCTAAAAAGACCACCCAACCTCCGAAATATTACACCGAAGGCACCCTGCTCCGAGCCATGGAGTCGGCCGGAAAGACCGTGGATGACGAGGCTCTGCGCGAAGCGATGAAGGAGAATGGCATCGGACGCCCGTCGACCCGCGCGGCAATCATCGAGACGCTCTGCAAGCGCAACTACATCTTTAGAAAGAAGAAAAATATTATGGTGACGCAGGCCGGTATCGACCTTATCGCCATCATCAGCGAGGAGTTGCTCAAAAGTGCCAAGCTCACAGGCATATGGGAGAGTAGGTTGCGTCGGATCGAACGCGGGGAATACTCCGCCACGGAGTTTATCGACGAGCTGAAAGTGCAGATCGACCGCATTGTGCGCGATGTTATGAGCGACAATTCGCAGCGCCATATCGAAACCGGTACAGCACCCGCAACCTCTGCTGCATCTCCCGCCGACGGTGCCGAGGGAACTGCCGCAGCTTCCGCCGCAAATGCAACTCCCGCCAAACCCAAGGCACCGCGCAAACCCGCCGTGCGGAAGCTCGAGCAGATTATATGCCCGCTTTGCGGCAAAGGTCATCTGCTTAAAGGGCGCACGGCCTATGGCTGTTCGGAATTCCGCGCCGGTTGCGCCCTGCGTCTCCCCTTCGAGCAATACCCCGCCGACCTTACTCCCGGCAAACTCAACGCATTGTTAAAGAAAAATCCCCCCAAATCATGAGCCTCAACACCTTTGGTCTGTGTGTAGTCACATTCAACGACTGGATTCAATGGATTTGTGTGGCCGTCATCATCGGCCTTGCGCTGTTGAAGTCGGTGAGGGGCATGGTGCGCTTTATCCGCTGGAGTCGCCGGTGTCGCAGGGGAGGAGATTCGTCGCTCCCTCCCTGTTGCGGTGGCAATGACCGTGGCGACGGTTGCTCGTCGTGCTGCGGATCGTCTGACACCGCCTCCCGCAATTGCCGTGGCTGCCCCCGTTCCACACACCGGCGGTAGAGAAATTGCCTCCCCGCAGTCGCCCTGGTCGGCGGATTATTCACAAAAAAAGGGTGTGTCATAATGGCTCCTACCATTGAACCATTCTGACAGCACCCTCCCATCCGGATAGAAAAAGCGCTGTGTCAAGCATTTTGACACAGCGCCTTTTTTCTTTTGATCGGGTTCTGAAATATTAACCCTGTTATTGTGTTCCGGTTGACGGAAGCTGATTGCCAGTGATGAAAATCAGGCGAGGGGCTGGGGGCCGTACTGGTTGTCGCCGGGCTGAGTCTCTTTGCAGAGCCAGATGAGAACGAAGATCCAGCCTACCAGGGGGATGAGGATGAAGAGGTAGTTGGCACCGGATTTACCCATGTCGTGCAGACGACGCCATGCAACTGCCAGCTGGGGAACGAGGAGAGCGAGAGATACGAGCCAGCCCACGAAAGGAATCCAGCCAAGTACGATGCCGCAGATGAACTGGAAGAGGAAGAAGTACCAGTATTCCGAACGGGTTGCGCGACCGTTGAAATCAGCGTACTTGGAGAAGCAAGTTTTCACTGCGGTCATGAAGTCCATGCCGGCGGGAACTGCCTGCTGGGCCTGAGGGGCGAAATTGCCCTGATTTGAATTTTCCATTAAAAAATGTGAGTGATTTGAGAGATGAATAAAATAGATGATTGGTTTTACACCTAAGAATGTCCGATATTTTATGCAAATTTACATATATTTTCTTATATGAACAAATTTTTATGAAAAATTATAGTTAAATTTGTGGCTTAGTATAATTCATTATATATGAACTGGAAGAGGATGTTGAGCTGCAGTTCGGCGGCAGTCACCTTATTTATATATTCCGCAGACGCGTCGGCTGTGACGCCTGAAGCAATGGATAGCACTGAAGTAACGGCAGTCGGGCCGCAGCTGTCGCATACCGGACAGTCGGTAGGTCTGGTGCTTTCGGGCGGAGGCGCCAAGGGAATAGCCCATATCGGTGTGATCAAGGCTCTTGAGGAGCATGATATACCTATCGATTATGTGGCGGGTACGTCGATGGGCGCCATCATCGGCGGTCTCTATGCCGCTGGCTATACTCCCGAGGAGATGACCGATATGATCCTTTCGCCGGGGTTTGCCAACTGGTCGAAAGGACGCATCGACCCCAATCTCACATATTATTTCGTGAAAAAGCCGCAGACGCCGGCACTCGGGTCGGTGGAAATCAACATCCACAAGGATCCTTCGGCGCCGGCCACGTCGCTGATGCCCTCCAGTCTCATTTCCCCCATTCCGATGAATTTTGCCTACATGGAACTGTTTGCGGCTTATACCGCTCAGTGCCGGGGCAATTTCGACAATCTGTTCGTGCCTTTCAGGTGCGTGACCTCCGATGTGGCGACGCGCCGCAAACTGGTGCTCGGCTCGGGACATCTCTCCGACGCTATCCGCGCATCGATGACTTTCCCGCCGGTGTTCCAGCCGATTAAGATCGACGGCAACTATGTCTACGACGGCGGCATCTACGACAACTTCCCGGTAGATGTGATGGAGCAGGATTTCGCACCCGATTTCATCATAGGCGTGGATGTGCATGTGCCCGACACGGTGCCTCCGCCCAACGATATCATCAACCAGCTGGAAACCATGATCATACAGCCGCAGGACTACGAGGTGCCCCCCGAAAAGGGTATCCGCGTGCATGTGGATGTGGGGCAGTTCTCGCTTCTTGATTTCGGAAAGTGTAAGGAGATAAGCGAGATAGGCTATCAGACGGCTATGAGCTATATGGATTCGATCTGCGGTCGAGTCACCTCGCGCGTGCCGGCTCTGACACGTCGCACCCGCCGACAAGTGTTTAAATCCACCACGCCGGCAGTGTGTTTCGACTCGGTGCATGTCACAGGAGGCACACATCAGCAGAACGAATATATCCGTCAGCTGTTCCAGCCTGCCGGAATCGACACATTCGGCATCGAGCGTGCGCGCCTGTCATATTATTCAGCCATCTCCCCGGGGCGTCTGCGCAATCTTTTTCCGCAGGCCAACTACAATCCGGCCACAGGGATGTTTACCCTCGATCTCGACGCCTCTGTGAAGTCAAACCTGTCGGTGAGTTGCGGAGGGTATCTGTCATCGTCGATCAACTCCATGATTTTCGTGGCGGCCGACTATTCGGCCATGTCGTTCCGTTCTGCCGAGGTGAGCGTCATGGGGTGGATAGGGCAGAATTATATGGCCGCTTCGATGCGTGGACGGCTTTATGTGCCCACACGCCGTCCCTCGGCGTTTGAGTTCGAAGGCACATATCAGCGTCAGAAGTTTTATGAGAACGACAAACTGTTCTACGAGGATAATTCCCCTGCGTTTATCACCCGCAACCAGGGATTCGGACGCATCAATTATGCCTGGGCTGTGACTCGCGCCGGGAAGGCTTCGGTGGGCGTGGGCGGAGGCCAGGACCGCAGCAATTTCTATTCGTCGGACCGCGGAGATTTCAGCATGTCGGGCAAAGAGCGAACCATCTTCAATCTCGGGCAGGCTCTGGCGCGTCTTGAATTCGATAATCTCGACAACCAGAGTTACCCTTCCGAGGGTTATGACTGCCACCTAACGGTGATGGGAGTGATGGGGCGCTACCATTATCGCCGGATTTCGGCTGATGGCGCTCAGAACTTCTTCGACGATCATGTGCATTGGCTCCAGGGAGAGTTTTCCGGAGGATGGTATTTTCCGGTGCACAACAATTTCTCCATGGGCACAACATGGGATGTACTGGTGTCGTCGCGCGAACTGCTCAACACCTATTATGCTTCGGTGGTCAACGCACCCGGGTTTACCCCTACCCCCGCCACGGCGGGTGTTTTTAACCAGCGGTTCCACGCCAATTCTTTTGTGGCCGTGGGTCTGGTGCCGATATGGAAACCTATGAGCCGCGCCCAGGTGCGTCTTTCGGCCAATATGTTTCTGCCGTTTCGCCGGATTATGATGGCAGAGGAGAGCGATCTGCCGCGCTATGGCGGCTGGTTCCGAAATCCCGAGTTTGTGGGGCAGCTCGATCTGGTCTACAATCTTCCCTTTGCCTCGATCTGCGGTTATGTGAATTATCTCACATATCCCGCCCACAACTGGAATTTCGGACTTAGTTTCGGCCTCTTTTTCCATGCCGGGCAATTCCTGAGATAAGAGCGAGAATTATGTTGTAAAACATGTTTTTAACAATTTTTTATCAAATTATTTGGCTATTTGGGCAAAAGTTGGTACTTTTGTCGCAATGAAAAGAATTTTTATAGCCGCAATGGCGGCAATTGCAATCCTCTCGGCAAAGGCCGAAGGCTATCAGGTAAACACATTCAGTGCCCGACAGATCGGTATGGGCCAGACAGGCGTAGCTCTCGATTTAGGCGCCGAGAGTCAGATCTTCAATCCCGGCGCGCTGGCGTTTTCTGACAATCTGGTTAATGTGTCGGGCAGTTTCACCGCAATAAAATCCACGGCGACATGCGACTTTGGCGGCACCCGCTACGAAACCTCCAACAAAGTGTCCACGCCGATGAATGTGGCGGCCGCATTCCGCATCTATGACGGCCTGCATGCCGGTGTGGTGTTCTATACCCCCTATGGCAGCTCGATCGACTGGGGCAAGTCATGGCCCGGCGCGGTGCTCAACCAGTCGGTCGACCTCAAGGTCTTCACCCTGCAGCCCACAGTGTCGTGGCGCCCGTTGAAAAATCTGTCGGTCGGCGCCGGCCTGATGATTTCGTGGGGTTCGGTGAATCTCAATAAGGCGCTGGTGTCCTCCTCCTCGATGGATAAACTCATCGACCTGATAAATTTCAGCGCCACCGCCCAGGGGATGGGCGCTCCCTACACGAAATATGGCGATGTGCCCCCGGCGTCGGTCAACCTCACCGGCAAGGCTCAGCTTGCGCTCGGCTACAACATCGGCGTGATGTGGAAACTCACCGACCGCCTTTCGCTCGGTCTCTCGTTCCGTTCGAAGATGGAGATGCATGTCAGCAAGGGGGATGCCCAGGTGACATATGCCAACGAGCAGGCCCGCGTGGTGCTCGGCGAGAAGCTCGACAATATCAATTATGCCAATTTCGAGGCGTCGATGCCCTGCCCCTATATCCTCACTTTCGGTGCTGCCTACAAGTTCACCCCGAAACTCACCGTGGCTTTTGATGCTCAGTTTAACGGCTGGAAAGCATACCGTAAACTCGACATCGAGTTTGCCGAGGCACCCGTCTTCAATCAGAATCTGCCGAAAAATTACAGCAACGCCTGGACATGGCACCTCGGAGCGGAATACAATCTCACAAAACGTTTCGACGTCCGTGCCGGCCTTATGATCGATTGCTCCCCCTGTAACAAGGATTTCTATAATCCCGAGACACCCGGCATGACCAAAATAGAGCCTTCGGTCGGTTTCACTTTCCGTCCCGTACCCCGTTTCGGTATCGATCTGGCATTTATGTATGTGGCAGGCTGCGGCCAGACCGGCACCGGCGAGTATGCCGACTTCCTTGCGCCTGTCTACAACGCCTCGCTCGATAAAGCCCATCTCCCAGAATCGGCATTCCCGCGCCTGCAGGCCACCGGCTCCTTTACCGGCAAATACGACACCCACGCCCTGATCCCCGCCATCGCCCTCTCCTACACCTTCTGATTCCACCTCAAGGAACCAGTTACTTAGATGAAATACCTTATAGAAACTGTCTGTTGATCGGTTGAATTAACAATTGCGGACTTGCAAATATTATACAAATGTATTACTTTTGCATTACTAATAATCTTAACAATGAATCCTGCAACTTCAATCCGAAAACAAACATCTTTCCGACTCAATGAGGAGCTTCTTACAAGATTACAAGCTGAGGCTAAACGACATAACCGTAGCTTGAATAATCTTGTGGAAAGCGTCCTTATGGCATTTGTGTCTGAAAGCCCAAACAAGAAAACTCTCGCCGCAATGAAAGAGGCAGAGACGTCAGATAATCTGGAAACGCTTGACCTTGACAGCTTCCGCAGTTTTGTGGAATCGTTATGAAAATTCTTAAACTTACCTCCCAGTTCAAGAAAGATCTTAAAAGGTACAAGCACAAGACCGAAGTCATAAACAAGCTGGAGACAATTCTTAAAATTTTGGCGCAAGGATCTCCTGTGCCCGAAGAAAACCGGCCTCATTTATTGACCGGCAACTATAAAGGTTATATGGAATGCCATGTTGAAAATGACACCTTGTTGATATGGTGGGATAAAGACACCGATATCGTCAAACTTGTGCGTTTCGGAACTCATTCCGAACTGTTCTGAGAATGGATATCAACACCATGTAAAGGAATTGGGAATTCAGGTAAGATTATCCATAATTTTATCTTTTGGGGGGTGGAGGTGTGGAAAAAGGAAAAAAATTACTAAATTTGCGAAAGAAACCAAAAATCGAGTATCTATGAAATATAAAAGATTTGCCGGGGCGGCTGTCGCCGCTTTTTGTCTTACTTTTACGGTCGGCGCCGTCGACCTGAATGGAGGCGCCAACAATGGTATAGGCGCCAACAATGGTAGAAACGCAAACAATATTGTTGCCGAGGACGCGCAGGTTGTACTGGCGCTGATGGAACCGGGAGGTGTGCCTCAGGTTTATGAACTGAAGGAATCGGTCGGAGGGGCGTTGCAAGCCGCCGACGGCACGGAATTGCCTGTGAAGGTGACCCGCACGGTTACCGCGCTGTCCGACAGTGTGGCTGATATTGTCTATGATGTGGTGGCTGCTGACAGATGCTGGTTCAGTATCGCTGAAACAGAACCGTTGCGCGGCGCCAGACATGCCGACTGCGAGTTCTATATGCCCGGTTTCTGGTATCATAAGAATCTGCGGTCGCCCGAAGGCGCGCCTTCGTTTCACACATCGGATTCCTGGGTGGTGCGCGAGGATCGTCTGAGCACCCCTCTGGCGGGTGTCTATAATCCTGCCACCGGCGAGGGGATCACTGTGCTCCGCAAGGTTGACGACAGTGCCGACTGCATTATCCAGAATCTATCGGGCGATGTGCTGCTGCCGTCGCACACATCCATCGGTTTTACCGGATTCTATAATGACTCGGGCACGCCCGTGCTGGCATTCGGCTATCCCTACGCCGAGGCGCCCCGACGTTATATCCGCAAACTCTCGCTGATCGATCCGGTGCGCACCTATGAAAAGCTGGAGAAAGGCGACCGCCGACGTCTGGAATGGCAGCTCCGCCGCACCACCACACCCGATTACAGCGCATTTGTCACAGACACCTGGAAATATAGCTACGACACAATGCATCCCGAGCCGGTTGAAACCGCTCTGTCGGCCGACGAGGCAAAAAAATATCTGGCCAATTATTTCCGCTGCGGTTATGTGGATCAGTATCCTCTGAAATATTATTCTTCGGGTGACATGCGCGTGGCCGACTGCGCCAACCGTCCGCACTATCAGGTCGGCTTCATAGGGCGTGTGCTGCTCAATGCTTTCAATGCGCAGGAGTATGGACTCCGGCAGAATGACGCCGACATTCTCGGCAAGGCCGAGGCCGTGCTCTCGAGTCATCTCGAACATGGGTTCACGCCCGAAGGGCTGTTGGTGCAGGATGCCAACTTTGAGACGGGCTGGCACACCGACGTGTTCAATATCCGTTGCCAGAGCGAGGGTGCTTTCGCCCTGCTGAGCTATCTCGACGCTGAGCGCCGACGCGGAGTGAAGCATCCCCAGTGGGAGATGCGTGTGCGTAAGCTGCTCGACAAACTGATCACATTGCAGAACCCCGACGGCAGTTTCCCCCGCAAATTTCACGCCGACGGCGAGATCGTCGACAAGTCAGGCGGTGCCACACCGTCGGCCACAGTGCCTCTGGCCATGGCCTACGACTATTTCAAGGATAAACGCTATCTGGAGTGCGCGCGCCGCACCGCCGCCTATCTTGAGCGCGAACTGATCGACAAGGCCGATTATTTCTCATCAACGCTCGATGCCAACTGCGAGGATAAGGAGGCTTCACTCTATGCCTCGACAGCCATGTATTATCTCACATATGTGACCAAGGGGAAGGAGCGCGAGCACTATATGGATCTCTGCCGCAAAGCGGCCTACGTGGCCCTGACATGGTATTATACCTGGGATGTGCCTTTCTCTCCCGGGCAGATGCTGGGCGAAGTGGGCTTCAAGTCGCGCGGCTGGGGCAATGTGTCGGTCGAGAATAACCATATCGACGTGTATATCTTCGAATTTGCCACAGTGCTCGACCGTCTCGGCGAACATTACGGCGAGCGCCGATTCACCGATTTTGCCAAAGTGATGCAGACATCGATGTTGCAGCTGCTGCCGACGAAAGACAACATGTACAGCATGGGCCGCATGGGCTACTACCCCGAAGTGGTGCAGCACACCACCTGGGACTACGGCCATAACGGCAAGGGCTTTTTCAATAAGATCTTTGCTCCGGGCTGGACCGTAGCGTCGCTCTGGCAGATGCTGTCTCCCGAGCGCACCGACACCTTCTTCGCCAAACGCTGAACGCGTCACAGAATTAATAGTTTCGTCAAAAAAAATCAGGGATGCACTCTGAGTGCATCCCTGATTTTTTTGATATGTTTGCAGAGGGGTTCAGTAACGGATATTGGCCGGGAAGATCACATCTTCGCCGAAGATGCCGCGACGAGTGGCCAGCTCCACCGTGTCGCCGGCGTCGACCTGATTGTAACGCTTTTTTGAGATAGTGACGGTTTTATGGCGTCCGTCAGCAAGTTCAATCTCCATGCAGTAGACCCAGTAGGGGGCGCCGCGGGTGTAGACACGGCGGCTCACGCGCTTTGTTTTGTAGTGTTGCTCGCGGTAGACGCGCGTGACGATGACATCCTGAAACTGCACAGGCGCTTTCTGCGCCGTCAGGAAGTTCACGAGAAAGAACGCGAAGAGGCATGTTATGGTGACGGCCACGGCTTGAATGAGACATCGTAACCAAAGAGCCATTTTGGCCTTAACGAATTGTTGCAGGGGCGCGCTGAAGATGCCTATTACTGCGCATATCACCAATGGTTTCCACCAGGTGACCATGGAGAGCCCCGCCATATATACAGTGCCTCCCAGAGCGAAAAGCAGAAAAATGCATAAGGCTCCCCAAAGGAGAGCCTTTGCTATGGTCTTAGCCATGAATGAGATGGTTATTTAGATTGTGCGGGACGTTCGATGCCATCTTTTTTGCAGCGCTTTTCCATGCGGGCGATGCGGTCCTTGGTCTCGGGGTGCGAGGAGAACATGCGGTCGATGTAGCTGCTCTTGGCGTTGCCGCCGCCGTCGAGTGTGAGGAATTTCTCGAAAGCGAATACCATGCCCCAGGGGTTCTTGCCGTTGGAGCGGAGGAAATCATATCCTGCGTCGTCGGCTTCCTTTTCCTGCTTCTGTGAATATTTGGCACCCGCAAGAGCCTCGCCGAGGTCGCCGAGCTGCGACTGGCTGAGCTGTGCGGCTTTGCCTCCGGCCGAAGCCACGCCGTCGCGGAGGGCGCCGGTGAGGAGCTCCTGCTCAAACTGCTTTTTGGAGTGACGGCGGGCCACGTGGCCGATTTCATGACCGATGATGCCGAGCAGCTCGTCGTCCGACATGATGTCCATCAGTGAGGAGAACACGCGCACGCTGCCGTCGGGGCAGGCGAAAGCGTTCACGTCGATAACTTCGTATACTTTGAAATTCAAGGGGATGCCGTCGGCTTCCTTGAGGCCTGCCGTGAGACGGTTGAGGCGCTTGGTGTACTCGCTGTCGGGGTCGGAAACCTTGTTGTGGGTGTCCATCCAGTCGACCGATTCCTTGGCGTATGCGGCCATCTGCTCGTCGGAGAGGGTGGCGGCTTTGAGGAGTTTGGAACCTGCGTTGACAGCTTTACCGATATTGAACTGTGCCGATGCGTCGGCAGGCGAGAGGAGCATGGCGGCTGCCGCCATGCAGGTTGTGATTAATTTCTTCACTTAGAGTTGCAAAATTGGTTCGTGCGGCAAAGGTAGCTAAAATTGCCGAGAAAACCTAAACGGGAAAGGGGGTGTATACGCTATTTACCCCGTATTTACCCCCGGGATATGAAAGAAAAAGATGAAGGATGCTGCTGTGAGTGCGTCTGTCAGATGGTGCGCGCCACCGATGCGATGACGATGATGGCGAGAATTATGGTGAATGCCGCCACCATCACGCCCGTCACTGTGATGTTGAGGGCCGGCGAGTTGCCCGAAATGCCTGCCACGCGCGGAGGTAGAAGGGGAGTGGCCAGCCGTTCATAGCGGTTGCGGCGGGGCAGCGATGAAAGGCGCAGATCGAGTTTCGACGCGCCCCAGTAGCAGATGCCGGCAAAGAAGCATCCGATGGTGGCGCCCACCAGCAGGTCGCCGGGATAGTGCACGCCGAGATAGAGCCTTGAATAGGAATTGAGCAGCGCCCAGCCGAAAATGAAAATGGTGAAGCTGCGGCGTTTGACAAAGAGCGTCAGGTACATGGCCAGCGCCATGGAGTTGGCGGCATGGCACGAAGGGAATCCGTAATTGCCGCCACGGTAGCCGTCGACAATATAGACCAGGGAGGAAATGGGGCTGTCGGGGTTGGACGGACGGAGACGTTCCACCACCGGACGGATGATGGTGGCGCAGGTCTGGTCGGTGAGGAAAACGGCAGCGGCCAGGGCTGACAAATAGAGGATGGCTGTGTGCCAGCGGCATGTGCGGAATAGAATCAACAGCACGATGGCGTACATCGGAATCCAGATGTAGCGTCCGGTGAACATGGTCATGAAACTGTCGAAAAACGGGCTGTGAGCGCCGTTGATCGCCAGAAATGCCGAGGTGTCGAGACTGTTGAGGAATTCTATCATGGATGAGAAAGGCACAATATATTCGAGAAACGCCGATACACCGCAAAATATTGCGGGGAGAATGATTATTTAACATTCAGGCAGCGGCTTGGTGAAGCAGCGGATCGGTGGAGAGGTTTTCTGAATCGTGGCTAAAGTTTGTGCATTGAGTTGCTGATGTCGCGCATGAAGGCCCTTGCCTGAGGTATGAGGGCTTGGGGGTTGCGTCCCGAAGCTTCAATCACGGTCTCGCCGTCGGGATTGTAGATGAGCGTGTCGGCGGGAGTGACGATGCCGATCATCGACGGTTCGGTGAAGACAGCCACCGGTCGGGTCGCAGGGTCGAGGATGTCGCGTGAATAGGTCAGAGGGCAGCTGACGCCTGCCGCGGCGAGGATGGTCGCGGCCAGGTCGGTCTGCATGACCGTCTTGTCGATGCGCAGCCCCCGCTGTGCCAGTGCGCCGCCGGTGAGCACCAACGGAATGCGGTGACGGTCGGCCGGGTCGAGACCCTGAGGCCAGCATCCCCAGTGGTCGGGAACGATCACCACCAAAGTGCGATTCCATGATGGCAGCCGCCGCAGAGAGCCGACAAAAGCGGTGAGACATGAGTCGGTATAAGCGAAAGCGTTGGCGCGGGGATTGTCGGCGAAGCGCGGATTGGAGTATGGCACCTCGAATGGCTCGTGTGACGACGAGGTCTGTACCACCGTGAATGTGGGAGTCGTCGAGGAGACGCGCGCGGCGATGTCGTGCAGGGCGCGGTCGAAGAGCACGCCGTCGTGGGCACCCCACTTCGAGGCACGTTGGCTCAGCGGGAAATCTTTGTCGCTGACCAACTGGCCGAAACCGGCCGACCTGAGGTATGCGCTCATATTGGTGAAATTGGCGTCGCCGCCATAGAAATATGAATTGGAATATCCGGCACTCTTAAGCGCCGCCGGCATCGAGGGGAGATTCGGAAATTTCCCGGTGAATTTGAGCAGCGAAGTGTTGGTGGTAGCTGGGAATCCGCTCAGTATGGCAGTGAGGGCGCGGTCGGTGCGGAACGATGATGCGAACACGTTGCCGAACAGCACCCCGTCGCGGCCGATGGAGTCGAGCCCAGAGGCCACATCGGCGCCACCGAGCGACGGCATAAGGTGTGACGAAAAACTCTCGAGAATTATCAGCACAATATCGGGTCGCGGAGCTTTCACGAGTTGAGCCGCAGAGGTGAGCGGGCTGCCGTCGGAGAGGGTGATGGAACCTGACGCATCGACAAAGCCGGCCACGGTGACAGAGTCGGCCGCAGCTGCCGGTGAGCTGTCGCGAAGCATCGCGTCGGTGATGCGTCGGGCGTCGTCATCGCTCATGAATCGGTACATGCGGTCGAATCCGGCCTGATGTGTGGCGGAGTACAGGAGGTTGAACAGAGGATTTGTTGCTGCGTGGTTGAGGCGCTGATTGTCGGAAAAGCAGGCAAACGAAGGGTTCATGGTCGCCACCGTCAGCGAGCCGCGTATCGGAATCACCAGCAGTGCTGAAATCAGCAGCATCAGTACAGGTCCTCCTACCCGCCATCGACCCTCAAGGGGCGCCACGACCACGCGCCGGGCGGTGTAGCGGTAGGCAAACCATATCATCGAGGCTATTACGGCCACGCCGATGATGCCGCACACCCAGTGCCACCACTCCACGCTCGCCATGGCTGCCGACGGGGAAGTTGTGAAATAGAAAACGGGGGTCATGTCGAGACGGAAGCCCCACGAACCATAAAGCCCGAGATCGAGGGTGTATAGAGCGGCCACTGTCAGGGCGGCAATGCCCATGTAGATGTCGGTTGTAATCGTCGGCCACCGGCGCCGGGTGATTAGCTGCGCCACTGTCAGCAGCGCCGGAATCACGGTCAGATAGCCTGCCACCGATCCATCCATCGACCATCCGTGGCGCACCACGGCCAGCCACTGTGAGGCCGGAGCGTGGATCAGCGAGTAGTAGACGGTCATGAAAACCGGCTTCATCAACACGAATACCAACATGAAAATGAAGTAGATGTATACCAGTTTCTGTAACGCTCGGTTCATGCGGGTGACGGATAGGAATTTTTTTTGAAAAAATATGCCGGGGCGGTTAAACCTTTCGCCCTGTATATGGTCTTAATATTGTAAAGATAATAAAGCAACAATCACATAGCGCCAAAGGCGTACAATTAAGCTTCAAAAAACAACTGCCGCCGGACACTGCCGAGAGTGCCCGGCGGCAATTAGTTTTATCCTTAGAGCTTGTTTAATAATAAATATTGCCGATAGGGTCGCATATCCTGAGCCTGATTTCGTCGTGTGACGAAGGAGTGTACGTGTGTACACGACTGAGGAACAGGACGAAAGCAGGCCGGGATATGCGAAACAAAGGTAACATTATTAAACAAGCTCTTATTCACCGGAGAATTCAGATAGTGCGGGAAACGCATGTCATTCACCGGAGAACTGCATCAGGTATGCCTTGATGAAGCCGTCGAGATCGCCGTCCATCACGCCGTTTACATCGGAGGTCTGGTAGCCAGTGCGGTGATCCTTGACGCGGCGGTCGTCGAACACATACGAACGGATCTGCGACCCCCATTCGATTTTCATTTTTCCGGCTTCAACCTTGGCCTGCTCCTCCATGCGGTGTGCCAGCTCTTTCTCATAGAGGATGGAGCGCAGATGGCGCAGGGCGTTCTCGCGGTTCTTGGGCTGGTCGCGGGTCTCGGTGTTTTCGATGAGAATCTCCTCTTTCTCGCCGGTGTAGGGGTCGGTGTACTGGTAGCGCAGACGCACGCCCGATTCCACCTTGTTTACGTTCTGACCGCCTGCACCGCCGCTTCGGAAGGTGTCCCACGACATCAGCGCCGGTTCCACTTTCACCTCGATGGCATCGTCTACCAAAGGAGTCACAAACACCGATGCGAATGAGGTCATGCGCTTGCCCTGGGCATTGTAGGGCGACACGCGCACCAGGCGGTGCACGCCGTTCTCGCTTTTGAGATAGCCGTAGGCGAAATCACCCTCGACATTGATGGTGCATGATTTTATGCCCGCCTCGTCCCCCTCGAGAATGTTGGCAATCGAGGTTTTGTAGCCATGTTTCTCGCAGTAGCGCAGATACATGCGCATGAGCATCGAGGCCCAGTCCTGGCTCTCGGTGCCGCCTGCGCCGGAGTTGATTTTGAGCACCACGCCCATGTGGTCCTCCTCGCGGCGGAGCATGTTGCGCAGCTCGAGCGCCTCGGTCTTTTCGAGTGCGGAAGCATAGAGCTGATCAAGTTCCTGCTCGGTGACGAGTTCCTCCTTATAGAAATCCCAGCCGTTCTGCAGCTCTTCGGCGGCGGCAGCCACCTCCTTGTAGCCGTCGACCCAGGCCTGGAGATCTTTGATTTTCTTCATCTGTGCCTGAGCCTCCTTGGGGTGCTCCCAGAAGTCGGGCACATGAGTGCGGAGTTCCTCCTCTTCGATCTGGATTTTCTTGCTGTCGATGTCGAGATATTTCTCGAGTGCGGCGGTGCGCTCGAGAATCTCCTTGAGCTGTTCCTGTGTGATCATCTATATGCTGTTTGAGCTTCGGTTTTACAATTGCAGTGCAAAGTTACGCAAAATCGCACATATAATAACAGCGGGGTGCGAAATAATAACAGCAGGGCGCGAAAAAGCCTGTAAAAAGCGCGAAAAAAGTTGGAAAATCACAAACAAGTCAGTAACTTTGCCCTCAATAACCTGACAAGAGATGGAAGACAGAAGCGACGGTCTGGTAATCATTCCCATGTATAACGAGAAGGAGAATGCCACGGCGATAATCGATGCCGTGATGGCGCTCCCGCACCGTTTCGACGTGCTTGTAATCGATGACAATTCGCCCGACGGCACCGCCGGTCTGGTCCGTGCCCAGATGGAGCGCTATCCCGGGCGCGTGCACATGATCGAGCGCGCGGGCAAACTCGGCCTCGGCACAGCCTATATCACAGGCTTCAGATGGGGTCTCGACCATGGCTATGACTATATCTTCGAGATGGACGCCGACTTCTCGCACAATCCCGCCGACCTGCTGAAACTCTATGACGCCTGTGCATCCGGAAAGATGGATGTGGCCGTAGGGTCGCGCTATCTCACCGGGGTGAATGTGGTCAACTGGCCCATGGGTCGTGTACTCATGAGTTATTTCGCCTCGAAGTATGTCAGGGCCGTCACCGGTCTCAAAGTCGCCGACACCACCGCCGGCTTCTGCTGCTACCGCGCCGAGGTGCTCCGCACCATGGAACTCGACAAAATCAAGTTCAAGGGTTATGCTTTTCAGATTGAGATGAAGTTCACAGCGTCGAAATGCGGCTTCCGCGTCGGCGAGATTCCCATTATATTTGTCAACAGAGTGTTAGGTACAAGCAAAATGTCGTCGGGCATCTTCTCCGAGGCGTTTTTCGGAGTGATAAGGCTTAAACTGTCGTCGCTGACGCGCAAATATCCCCGGTCCGCCAGGCTCGTCGCCGCGCGGCAATGATCAGTGCACACACTCCCTTCGACCAGTTACATATCAGAGCCAATGAAACCGATATTATTTGCCAACGGTCTGATATTCAACGATGGCTTCCGCTTTATCGGAAGCGTGACGGTGAATGGCGGATTTATTGAGAGGGTGACCTACGGGCGCATTAACCTGCGCGAAGTAGACCCTGCCAATTACCGGATTGTCGACTGCGAGGGCAAGATGGTGCTCCCGGGCGCCATCGACGAGCATGTGCACTTCCGCGATCCCGGTATGACCGACAAGGCCGACATCGCCACCGAAAGCCGCGCCGCCCTGGCCGGCGGCGTCACCTCGTTTTTCGATATGCCCAACACCCGGCCCGCCACCACCACACTGGAGGCGTGGCAGGCCAAGATGGAGCGTGCCGCCGAGGTTTCGGCCGTCAATTATTCATTTTTCTTAGGCGCCACCAACGACAATCTCGACCAGCTGCTGGAAGCCGATTACACCATTGTGCCCGGTGTGAAGCTGTTCTTAGGATCGTCGACGGGCAATATGCTGGTCGATGACGACAGCTCAATCAACCGCCTCTTCCGCAACATCAGAGGGGTGATCGCCGTCCATGCCGAGAGCGAGCAGGTAATCGCCGCCGAGCGCGCCCGGCTTCAGGGCGAATTTCCCGACGGCATCCCCGTGGGGCTGCACCATCTGGTGCGTCCGCGGCAGGCATGTATCGAAGCCACAGCCCATGCCGTGGCGCTGGCCCGCAAGTGCGACGCGCGCCTGCATGTGCTCCATGTCACCACTGCCGACGAGTTGCAATATTTCGCTCCCGGAACCATCGCCGACAAGCGTATCACCGCCGAGACATGTCCCCACTATCTGCTGTTCAACAGCGACTCTGTGGGGAAAAACGGCGGTCTCACCAAGTGTAATCCCGCAATAAAGGATGACGACGACCGCAAGGCCCTGATCAAGGCTGTGCGTGACGGCCGCATCGACATCATAGCCACCGACCACGCCCCACATCTGCTGGAGCAGAAACAGGGCGATGCCCTCACCGCTGTCTCGGGCATGCCCGGCGTGCAGTTCTCGCTGCCGCTGATGATGCAGCTGGCCCGCCGCGGTTATTTCAGCTACGAAAAGGTGGTGGAGCGTATGTGCAACAACCCCGCGCGGCTTTTCGGCATCGACCGCCGCGGCTTCATCAGCCCGCGCTACTGGGCCGACATCACTATTATCAATCCCGACGATGACTACACTATCGACAATGCCGATGTGGTGAGCCGATGCGGCTGGACACCCTACGCCGGCATGCGTCTCAACTTCCGTGTGGAACAGACCTGGGTCAACGGTGTCCTTGCCTACGATTACAGGCTACCCCAACGTTTCACCGGCGAGCAGCAGCCGCTGCCCGTCCGCTTCAATCCCGCCTGAGATAGGTTAAAATCCACCTGGGGGTGAACTATTGAATGAATCATACGTTTCATTTTTAACAATATTTACCTTATAAACTCCCAGTTTCATGAAAAACTCCATTTCAGCCTCTTTGCGAGGCATCATGGCGACATTCCTGATTGCAGCGGGCGCTTACACCCTCCAGGCCCAGGAAAGTGTTCACAAAGTCAAGGATCACTCCACAAATCCCGATCTGTTTTTCCTCTATGAGGGCGACGCCCCCAACAGTCTTTTCATCCTGCCCGGTCCTCCCGACGGCGGCTCCGTGGAATTTCTTAACGACCAGGCCCGCTACAACTGGGGCAAAACGCTGCGCAACACTCCCCGCGGCGCCCAGGCTTCGCGCGACGCCAACGTAGGTGGCGACGGTGTGCCCCAGGCATTCTCCGAAGCATTCGGTGTTGAAATCACCAAGGATGGCACTCCCGAAATCTACAAACTCGTAATCGGCATGCGCGAGGATTGCGGCGACCTGGCCACCCGCGACGCCAAGACAAAGTACAACCGCACGCGCCCCTTCAGTTTCTATGACGAGGACACCTGCAACCCCGCCCAGCAGGCCGAACTGTCGACCAACGGTTCCTATCCTTCGGGCCACACTTCAATCGGCTGGGGCACCGCACTGGTGCTTGCTGAAATAAACCCCGCACGCCAGGACGAGATTCTGCGCCGCGGCTATGAGATGGGCGAGAGCCGTGTCATATGCGGTTACCATTTCCAGAGCGACGTCAATGCAGCCTATCTGACCGGTTCGGCAGCTGTTGCCCGTCTGCACGCCGACCCCGAATTTCTGGACCAGCTCGACAAGGCAAAGAAAGAATTCATCCGCCTGAACAAAGAGGGCAAGGTGGCAAAAGGGCGTAAACTCGCTTCTCCGACGACTACCGACTGAGCGCCTTCCCCTCCCCGTATTTTTACGGCCACCCTATACCTTTCCTTAATCTATTAATTTATTTACGGATACACATATGAAACGCTATATGATAGCTGCGGTCATGCTGGCCGCGCTGGCCCCCGCCATCTTTGCCGACGAAGACGCTGAACCTAAACTGTCGGTGCGCCCTACAGGACGTATACTTCTCGACGGTGCCTATTATATGGGCGGCAACGGTGACTGGACCGAAGGCTCGGCCGACAAAAAGTTTGTCAGCGGAGTCGCCATCCCCGACGTGCGTATAGGCGTTAAAGCCTCCTACGGAAAGTGGAACGTCAAGATCGACATGGGCTTCGCCTATGGCAAGGTGGGAATGAAGGATATATTTGTGCAATACATGTTCAATCCTTCCAACGCCTTGAAAGCAGGCTATTTCGTGCCGCAGTTCGGTCTCAACTCCGAGACCTCGTCATCGATGAAGCCGAGCTACGAGGAACCCTCGTCCAATGAGTTCTTCTATGCCAATCCCCGTTACCTTGCTCTTCAGTACACCTACGACAAAAACCAGTTCTTCGCGGCTGTGTCGGTGCTGGCCGAAGCCAATGTTGTGAAGAAAAATGCCACTGAAATGGGCAAGCAGGGCTGGGGAGCGCAGACCCGACTGGTGTGGCGCCCTCACTTCTCCGACGGCGACGCCATGCAGATCGGATGCTCGTTCAATTACTCCACTCCCACCGAGAATGACCACACGGCTTTCAACTACACCTCCAACTTTCCCACGAGGGTGTCGAAAGTGAATCTGCTCACTGCCTATGTCGACAATGCGCGCGGTTCGTTCAAGATGAGTCCTGAAATGATGTTTATCCGCGGGCGTTTTGCTCTCGAAGCACAGTATTACTACATGAACATCGCCCGCAAGAACGGTCTTCGCCATTACACCGCCCAGGGTGCCTACGGCCTGTTCCGCACGCTGCTTATCGGCCACCAGTACGGTTATTCCCACTCGGCCTGCGGGCTCGACACTCCCGCGCCCCGGTCATTGGAGCTTGTGCTGGGCTATAATTACACCAACGCTTCCGACTCCCGCGCCGGCATCTTCGGCGGTATCTCGAACGATGCCTCCTGCACGCTCAACTACTATATCAACAAATATATGATCGCACGTCTGCGCTACAGCTACACCCATGTGCGCGACCGTCACTGGGACTCCCTGCTCCCGTCGCGCCATGTGAATATGCTGGAAGCCCGTTTCCAGGTTATTTTCTGAGATTCTGTTTTTTCTCCTGTTATTGAGCGAAAGCTGCCGCAATGGTCCCCGGGGTTGACAACCCGGGCCATTGCGGCAACATTGTTAATATAGGTTAATTGCCGGTGAAAGCCGATGAAATCATGCTGTTTGTCAAAAGGAGGTTGCATGGTGTGGAGGTTGTTTGTAATTTTGCGGTGCATAAAACAATCCTACAATGCTTCATTCAAAACGTTTAACTATTTTCCTGCCCGCTGCGGCAGCTGCGATAGCGGCCTGGGCCTACACTGTGAGCGGAGTGGTGGCCGACAACGCCGGCGAGCCGCTTGCCGACGCCACTGTGCGCATCCTTTCGGCCCGCGACTCCTCGATGGTCACCGGGGGCGTGGCCGATGTCAACGGCGTCTATTCACTCCCCGGGGTGAAGCCGGGCAAATATATCATTGAGTCATCTTATGTAGGCTATCAGAAGGGATATATGCCTGTCAGGGTGGCCAATGCCAATCTCCGTGCCGACACTCTGCGGCTGAGCGACTCGTCGGTAAGTCTCGGCGAGGTGACCGCTGTGGGCGTCAAGACCCCGATAAAGGTGATGACCGACACGGTGGAGTTCAATGCCGACAGCTATAAGACCCAGCCCAACGCCGTGGTCGAGGATCTGCTCAAGCGTCTGCCGGGCGTGGAGGTTGACGCCGACGGCAAAATCACGGCCAACGGCAAGACCGTGACCAAAATTCTGGTGGATGGCAAAGAGTTTTTCTCCGACGACCCGAAGGTGGCGTCGAAAAATCTGCCGGTGAATATGGTCAACAAGCTTCAGGTGGTCGACCGCAAGAGCGATCTGTCGCGTCTCACCGGCGTTGACGACGGCGAGGATGAGACGGTGATCAACCTCACAGTGAAACCGGGCATGAAGAATGGATGGTTCGGCACCGTGGAAGCCGGTTACGGCACCGACGACCGCTATCAGGCCACTTTCAATATAAACCGTTTCTGGAACAACAATCAGCTGACCTTTATCGGCTCGGCCAACAACACCAACGACCTTGGATTCACCGACGGCAACGGCAACCGCTTCCGTCGTTTCGGCGGCGACCGGGGCATCAACACCTCGCAGAGCTTCGGCGTGAATTTCAATATCGGCAACGGTGATATTTTCCGTGTTGGCGGCGATGTGATGTACAGCCACACCGACCGCGACACCCGCACCCGCAGCAACCGCCAGTACCTTTTCCCCGATTCCGCCTCGTGGGATAACTCGGCAAGAGATGCCAACGACCGCGGCCACAACGTGCGTGCCGACTTCCGCATCGAGTGGAAGCCCGACTCGTTCAACACTCTCGACTTCCGTCCCACATTCTCGTTCAATCAGAACGATTCGCGACAGCTGAGCGTCGACACGCTGCTTGCCGGCGATGCCGCGCGGTCGACCGTCAACCGCTCCTACAACTCCTCGAAAGCCTACGGGCGCAGCTGGGAATTCGGAGGGCGCATGATCTATAACCACAATTTCGCGTCGCGTCGCGGGCGCTCTTTCTCGGTGATGGCCAACTATCGTTTCAGCAATGTTAGGGAGAGCGAGCGCTCGCTGTCGTTCAACCGCTTCTACAAGCTGATGAACCAGTTGGGCAACGACTCCATCGACCTCTATGATCAGCATGCCGCCGACCACACCTGGAGCAACACCGTGGCCTCGCGCGTGAGCTGGACAGAACCTCTGGGCGATGCCGCCAACGGCAATTTCCTGGTGTTCAGCTACCGCATGAACTATCGCTGGAACAATGCCGACAAGGATGTGTGGCGCCGCGTGCCGCTCGATCAGGCATTCTCCTCCGAAAATCCCTACGACATACCCCTGGGCCCGCAGGAGTATTCCGACTCGCTCTCCAATTCTTTCCGCAACAATTTCTTCACGCAGGAGATCCGTGCCGGATACAAGAAGGTGGCCTCGAAATATAATCTCGAGGTGGGCATGTCGCTGGTGCCCTCGATGTCGAAATCGGTCAACCTTATCAACGGCACCAAGAATATCCCCGAACGATGGGTGTGGAATGTGGCGCCCTTCGCGCGGTTCCGCTATAAATTCGACCGTCAGACATCGCTCAATGCATTCTATCACGGACGTTCGTCGCAGCCCTCGATGACACAGCTGCAGCCTGTGGCCGACTATTCCAACCCGCTGAATGTTGTGGTGGGTAATCCGTCGCTGAAACCCACCTTTTCCCATGCGTTGCGCATGCGTTTCCAGAAGTACAGCCCCGAAACGCAAAGCTCCATAATGTCGATGGCCGATGTGGAGATTGATCAGAACTCGATTATCTCGAAAACCACCTACGATCCCCTCTCGGGCGGTCGCCTCACCACCTACGAGAATGTGGGCGGTGTGTGGAATTTCCGTGTGATGAACATGTTCTCTCGCCCCTTCGGCTCACAGAAAACGTGGAGTTTCAACAACAACATTTTCGTGATGTTCAACCAGCGGATGGGTTATAACAACTCCGAGCGCAACCGCTCGCGTTCGCTCATGGTGGCCGAAAGCCCCTCGCTGGCGTTCCGCCCGAGCAACCTCGAACTGGAGCTGCGTCCGTTCTACCGCCTGAGCAGCACCTGGAACTCGCTGCCCAACGTCAGCACACCCACGGTGCACAACTATGGCGGTGCGTTCAACGGCACCTACTACACGCCTTTCGGGCTGGTGCTTGCTACCGACATCAGCTACACCGCCTCGTCGGGCTATGCGGCAGGCTACAATCAGAACCAGTGGATGTGGAACGCATCGGTGTCCTACCAGTTCCTGCGCAACCGTCAGGCTACGGTGATGCTCAAGGTCTACGACCTGCTTCAGCAACAGCAGAATGTCAACCGCTCCGTTACCGCCAACTACATCGACGACATAGAGTATAATTCGCTCACGCGCTATTTCATGCTCACGTTCACCTATCGCTTCAACACATTCGGCAAGGGCAACGAACCTGCCGACAACAGCTATCGCAGTTGGGACGGTCCGGGTAGACATAGAGGTCCCGGTGGTCCTCCTCCCGGACGCCGCTGATACCTAAAACAAAGTATTTTCCATAAATATCCGATTCTTCTCCGGGGGCGTGCCGCCGCGGCACGCCCCCGTTTTATCGCATATAGTAGGTATTTTGCTCCGGAGGTTTGTCAGGCATCAGGTTAATGCCTATCTTTGCAATACCAAATCCAGTTTATTGCGAATAAAACGTAAGTCATAAGATGGCGCCGGCGTGAGTCGGCGCCGCTTGTGTTTTTAGATGGACCTTGGATAGTTGTGCAGGACTTTCCACCTTGTTATTATAAAATAAACATGAATAAAAAAAGAGGTTGCGCGGGAAGCGCAACCTCTGATATGGAAGAGGGGGATTTCAGTAGCGGAGCATCAACGGAGGATGTATTTCCGGGCGTTGACAATGTAGATGCCGGGTGCCATTTCGGGGAGGCGGGTGATACCGGCTTCTACGGGGAAGATGGTGCTACGGCCGTCGACCGAAGCGACTGTGACGAAGGTATTGAGCGGGGAGTCGACAACGAACACGCAGCCGTCGGTATAGACTTTCACGCCGGTTTCGTTGGAAACCTGATCGATGCCCATGACATCAAAGCCGTCGGATTTGTAGATGCCGTTGTTGACAGCAGAGAGGTCATCTGTCTGGTTGCCGTCACCATTAAAGATGATGCTGGGAGATACTATCTGGTCGGCTGTCTTGAAAGAGACCTTCCAGAGGTTGCCCTCTTTGGTCATCTCTTTGCCGGGCCACGGACCGAGGTATTCGCGGTTGCCGTTGCCGGCATCCCAGAAGTAGGCGTGGACTGTCGACCAGTTCTTGTCGTTGCGGAAATAGTATACGTAGGTCTGCTCAGGGGTTACGGGCACGTCGCCACGGTCAAAGGTGACGGCTGTGGTTGTGGCTCCGTTGTCGTCATGGACGAATCCTTCCTTGTATTGGAGGTCGCCCGTCTGGCCGCTGCCGGGAGTGTTGAAGACCAGGCCGGTGGTGCCTTCGGTCACTTTCGCTACCTTGTAGGTGCGGCCGTCAGAGCCGACGGCGGTCTGCATCTTCACGCCAGGCCATGAGGATGCGACACCGCCCCAGTAGTGCACATTCTCTTTCTCGCCGCTGTAGGCAAGGTTGTAGTCACCTTTGATGGTGAGAGTGCCGGGGGTGGGAGCGTCGGTTTTTGTGTAGGTGAAAGTCTGCACGTTGGAGCCGTTTTCATTCTCCACGAAAGTTTTCAGCGTGGTTGTCTCTGTGAATTTCAGAGGCTGTGAGTAAGTGGCCGAGGATGCCGAGGGGTTGGAGCCGTCGATGGTGTAGTGGATGGCGACAGCAGGAGTGGCGGTGAGCGTCACGGTGATGTTGTCGGTGAATGTGGTGCCGCTGACGGGGCTGGCGGTTACCTTAGGTTTGGTGACAACCGGACCCGGGGCGTCGATCTTCTTGGCCGAGGATGCGCCGTCGTATTCGTAATATACATCGCTGTCAATGCCGGTGATGTCGCCGGTCTGTGCATTGTTGTTGCTGAGGATGATGTTGAATTTCTCGACATCGTCAAACGAGTGGTAGTAGAAATTCTGGCCGCCCACTTCAGTGGTGGCGGTTATCTGCTTGCCGGGCCAATCACCCAGAAGTTTGCGTGTAGTGGTGCCTTCGGTCCATGCATACATGTTGAATGGTGCGGGCGCCTTCACGTAGACGGTGATGGATGCGTTGGGGTCAACCTTCTTGTAGGTTACGGAGCCGTTATAGGTCTTGCCGTCGTCGCCGCTCACGCCCCAGTTCACAGTCACGGTCTCGCCGTAGTTCATGCCCTGGCCGATGGTGAAGGAGCGGGTGGCGCCAACCGAGAGGGTTTCACGGGTGCCGTTGCCGACCTGATACCAGCCGGAGGTGGCGATTTCGTTGAGCGAAACGGTCACGGTGAGGGTTTCGGTCTTGAAAGAACCGCCGTTGGGTGAGAAGGAGATGGAGGGTTTGCCGATGACGTCGTCGGGGGTGTAGTAGAACGATGCGCCCTTGTCTTCGAAAGTTACTGCGCCGCCGTGAGCCACGGGCGAGGAGCTGTAGATGAATTTGCCATCTTCGCCCACTTTGCCGCCTTTCCAGTCTTTCACGAGCACGCGCACCTGACCCTTGGTGGAGGGGGCGTCTACGGTGATGGTGGAACCGGAGTAGGTCTGGCCGGTGACGATGTCGGTGTAGGTGCCGGCGGGCACGCCGGTGAAGGTTGCGCCGCCGTTGATGGCTACCAGTGCGTAGCTGTCCTTATAGCCGCGCTTGAAAGCCCAGCCGCCGTTGGCCTGGCAGCCGTCGAAAGTGTACTGACCCTTGCGGAGGGCGGGCACGGCGGCGCGGATGAGGTTGAGGCGACGGATGTGCTGTGCGAGGTCGGCGTTGAGGGTTTTGTCAACATTGCCCGATGCGGTGTACTGACCGAAGTCAGAAGCGGTGACATCGCCTTCGAGGTATTCGCCGAAGTAGGCGCGACCCGACTGCGAGCGGGGAGTCTTGTTGTTTTCGCCACCCACGTCGATGGGCATGCCCTTCTTGAACTCGACTTCCGAGCCGTAGTAGATACAGGGGATGCCGCGGAAAGTGAACATCAGCGCGAGATTCTCGGCCCACTGTTCGGTGCCGCCGTTGAAGCGGGTTCCGTCGTTGGGGCCGGGGCAGTAGTCGTGCGAGTCGACATAGACCACGTTGAACGATGCATCGTTGTAGTAGTTGTCCTGCTTGGCATAGCCGATGGCCGAACCCGCGCTGCTGAAGCTGTAGTGCATGGGGAAGTCGATTACGTTGAGACCCGAAGCCTGCGAATAGTCGGGCTCGTGCCACTGGCCGTTCTGCAGCCATACGTTGTTGCTGCGGGGCTTGTCCTTGGTGTCGCTCTCGCAGACCGCCATGGGGCCTACGGGAGTGTCGTGGCCTTCGGGGAGGTTCTGCGACTTCCACCATTCGGGCGAGCCGTCGAACTTGTCGAGGAGAGCCTGGTCGGATTTCCAGGTGTAGAAGTAGCTCGAGAGGTTGGGCTGGTCGCGGTAGACCACGGAACCCTGAAAGCGCTGGCAGCACTCGCCGAACATGTAGAAAGGAGCGCCGTTGAGACGTTTGCTCTTATATTTTTCGCCGAGTTCCTGGAAGCGGGGGGTGAACTGCTTGTTGAACGTCAGAGGTGAGATGTGGCCCGTGGTGTCGATGCGGAAAGCGTCTACACCCATTTCGATGAATTTGCCGTAGCACTTGACTATGTAGTCGGCCACGTAGTCGTTTTCGGTGTTGAGGTCGACGCAGTCGCCTGCAATCTGGCCCCACCAGCGGTTGGGCAGGTCCCAGTTCCAGCCGGTGCCGTAGTGGTGGTAGTAGTTATTGGGTTCGTATTCGGGGTTCTTGAAGTATTTCCAGCGCTCTTGGTACTGCGCTTTGCCATCCTGGTCGAAATAGTTGGCGCTCAGACGCTCGGAGCTGGGAATGAGCGAGCCGGCGGGAGTGGCCTGGTTGCGGATGTCGGTGTTGCGGATGAACAGGGGGTTAAGATGTGCTTCGCCGAAGTTGCCGGTGTGCTGGAGCACCACGTCGAGCACGATTTTCATGCCTTTGGCGTGAGCGGCGTCAATGAGGTCCTGGAATTTGACATCCTTGGCCGAACCCCATTCCTTGCGGCTCTCATATCGGAGATCGACGGTTGAGAGGTCCATTGCGTGGTAGCCGTGATAGTCTTCGCCCGATGCGTTCTGCACTACAGGAGTAATCCAGATGGCGGTGAAGCCGAGAGCCTTGATGTAGTCGAGTTTCTCGATGAGGCCGGCGAAGTCGCCGCGCCAGTCGGGGTCGTCATGGGCTTTCTGCACATCGACCTTGTTCCAACAGCAGACATTGTTCTTGGGGTCGCCGTCGTAAAAACGTGTGGTCATGGCAAAGTAGATGGTCTCGTCGCGGAAGTCGGTGCGTTCGCCGACGAATGTCGCAGCCGAGGAAGTGCCGGCAACAAGACCCATCAGTCCTGCGAGCAGCACTTTGTTAAGCTTTTTCATGAGTGGGTAAAAAATTGTGATAGAAAAATTAGAATGTAAGTTGAAGTGTATAAAACCGCCAAAGGCGCCATGGTAGCAACGTCTGCGGTTAGGCTTAGATTGATTTCCCTGCAAAGTTACTCAATAATTTCCAATCCTGCAACGGTTTAGTGAAAATTCCATTATTCCGCATCGTGCTGCTCCAGGTCTTTGCCGGACTGATGAAAAATATTTTCGAAATTTTTTAGCATTTTGTTTGCAGATAATAAATTTGTGTGTAAATTTGCAACCGAAACTAAAGAAGCACTGGTATTATGCACGCAATGAATAATATGTTCTGGTGGTGGCGCTGCTCAAGATCTAAAAAGTCGTGAGGAGCCGTCGGTGCCCGTGTGTATAACTCAACTTATAGCAGAGGCCTGTCGAACTTACGACAGGCCTCTGTTTTTTATAGCTTGTTTAATAAAAAATGTTGCCGCGTTTGCGGTGCGATTCATCGGAAATCAAAAGAAATCACAACGATATGACAAACTACAGTGTCGACAAAAACGGTTACTACGGAGAGTTTGGAGGCGCCTATGTGCCGGAAATTCTCTTCAAGACCGTGGAAAATCTTCGCGAGGCCTATCTGCCGATTATCGAAAGCGAGGAGTTTCAGAAAGAGTTCCACCGTCTGCTACGCGATTATGTGGGGCGCCCTTCGCCTCTGTTTCATGCCCGCAGGCTCAGCGAGCGCTATGGTGCGAAAATCTATCTCAAACGGGAAGATCTGAACCACACAGGCGCCCATAAAATCAACAATGCCTTGGGGCAGCTGCTGATTGCGCGCGCCATGGGCAAGACCCGCATCATCGCCGAGACGGGCGCCGGCCAGCACGGCGTGGCCACGGCCACGGCATGCGCGCTCATGGGTATGCCCTGCCGGGTGTATATGGGCAAGACCGATGTGGAGCGCCAGCAACCCAATGTGGAACGCATGCGCATGCTCGGCGCCGAGGTGATGCCTGTCACAAGCGGCAACATGACCCTGAAGGATGCCACCAACGAGGCGATCCGCGACTGGTGCTGCCACCCCGCCGACACATTCTACATCATCGGTTCGACGGTGGGGCCGCACCCTTATCCCGACATGGTGGCACGCCTGCAGAGTGTTATCAGTGCCGAAATCCGCCAACAGCTGATGGAGAAGGAGGGACGCGATTACCCCGACATCCTCATGGCCTGCGTGGGTGGAGGTTCCAACGCCGCCGGCACAATCTACCACTATATCGACGACAGCCGCGTAGACATCTACCTCGGTGAGGCCGGCGGCCATGGCGTGACCTCGGGCGAGACAGCGGCCACCATACAGTGTGGTTCGCTCGGCATCATCCATGGCGCCCGCACGCTGGTGATGCAGGATGAAGACGGGCAGATCACCGAGCCATATTCGCTTTCGGCCGGTCTGGACTATCCAGGCATCGGTCCCATGCACGCCGACCTCGCCAGCCGCCGACGCGTCACCGTAATGGCCGTCAACGATGACGAGGCTGTGCGCGCCGCTTACGAGCTTACCCGCCTTGAGGGTATAATCCCGGCTCTTGAGTCGGCCCATGCTCTGGGCATGCTCCCCAAAATGAAGTTCAGCCCCGACCAGGTGGTGGTGCTCACTGTCAGCGGTCGCGGCGACAAGGATATGAAAACCTATCTCGACAATCGGCACATGGCCGATAACAAGTTTTGAATCATCTGATTATGGCTAAATATAATTACCACACCGCCACCCGCCGCATACTCGGCGATCTCCACACACCCGTGGAGACTTACATGAAGCTGCGCGACCTCTATGCCGAGAGCGCCCTGATGGAGAGCTCGGACTATCACGACAGCAACAACAGCCGCTCGTTTATCGCCCTCGACCCTATAGCGTCAATCTCGGTGGGGCATGGCAGCGCCCTGATGCGTTATCCCGACGGCACTTCGGAGAAAGCCGCGATTGACGGCACTTTCCGTGTGGAGGATGCGTTCCGGCGCTTCCTCGACCGCTTTGCCGTGGAGGGTGAGCGTCGCGAATACTGCGGCCTTTACGGCTACACCACTTTCAATGCCGTGCGCTATTTCGAGAATATCCCCGTGAAAGATTCCACGCAGGAGCGCAACGATGCCCCCGACATCCTTTATATCCTTTACAAATATGTGATTGTCTTCGACCATTTCAACGACACCATCACTCTGGTGGAGATGATCGAGCAGGATGAACCTGACTCGCTCGACGGCATCGAGAACATCATAACCAACCACAATTTCACGGCCTATGATTTTCGTCCGACAGGTCAGGTAGAGAGCACTCTCACCGACGACGAGCACCGCGAAAACATCCGTCGCGGCATCGCCCACTGCATGCGCGGCGATGTGTTCCAGATCGTATTGAGCCGACGCTTCATACAGCGTTTCGAGGGTGACGATTTCAAACTCTACCGCGCCCTGCGCAGCATCAACCCCAGCCCGTATCTGTTCTATTTCGATTTCGGCGCATTCCGCATCTTCGGTTCTTCGCCCGAGACGCATTGCCGCATAGAGAGTAGCCGTGCATTCATCGACCCGATTGCCGGCACCACGCGACGCACCGGCGACGCCATTCAGGATGCGCGCAACGCCGAGTATTTGCGCAACGACCCAAAGGAGAACGCCGAGCATGTGATGCTGGTGGATCTCGCCCGCAACGATCTCAGCCGCAACTGCCACGGTGTGAAAGTGGATTTTTACAAGGATATGCAGTATTATTCGCATGTGATCCATCTGGTGAGCCGCGTGAGCGGCGAGCTTGACGAGAGCGCCGATCCGGTAAAAGCGTTTATCGACACTTTCCCCGCGGGGACCCTCTCGGGCGCCCCCAAGGTGCGCGCAATGCAGATCATCAGCGAGCTGGAGCCGCACAATCGAGGCGCCTATGGCGGCTGCATCGGGTTCCTCGGTCTCGACGGCTCGCTCAACCAGGCCATAACCATACGCACATTCGTCAGCCGCAACAACGAGCTGTGGTTCCAGGCCGGCGGCGGCATCGTGGCCCACAGCAATGTGGAGTATGAGCTGCAGGAGGTAAACAACAAGCTCGGCGCTCTGCGCCGGGCCATCGAAATCGCTGAAAAAATTTAAGAGCTTGTTTAATAATAAATGTTGCCGATAGGGTCGCATATCCTGAGCCTGA